>Ga0115013_10000819_pt1 | contig 18466 bp, 9 predicted proteins | sample SouAtlMetagenome_2_FD_88686 | JGI IMG/M metagenome (GOLD analysis project Ga0115013, IMG submission 88686) | Marine eukaryotic phytoplankton communities from Atlantic Ocean - South Atlantic ANT15 Metagenome | ecosystem: Environmental > Aquatic > Marine > Oceanic | place: South Atlantic Ocean...
CGATAATCGTTCCAGTTGTGGGGACCGCTGCAAGCGCGGCGGCCAAATTAGAGAAAGCGTCCACACCAAAATTCGCAGGAGAGACCGGGGTTCCGCCATCCGCATCTGCGATCGGGTCACCAATGCTCCCGCTGAAGTCGTCGTCAACGTAGACCGGATCAGGCACGTTGGCGGTAATGACGATCGCGCCCGTTGTCGGTCCGCCGAGATCCTCATCGCCGTCCTCCAATTCAACGTTGATCACGGTCGGGTCGACAGTACCCACGTCGGTGACGAACTCAGCTGCTGCAAGCGCAGCGTTCACCGTGTCCGCGTCACCCGTGACCGACCAAATCCCGGAAGAGTAGGTTTCACCGTTGCCGCTACTTGCAGTAAGGTCGCCGGCGCCGGCGACCCAGTCGCTGATGGTCAGCGTGGCGGTGACCTGGTCGAGCGATCCGGCGGTGCCAGTCGCGCTTCCCGTGGAGTTGTTCCAGAATCGAACGCTGCTCGTTCCGCCGAATCCGCTGACGAGATTTTTCAGAGTTGTAGCGTCAACCAATCCGCCGCCGCCGGTGCTCGACCCGCCCGTGCCAGTTCCGGCATTGGTGCCGGTGAAGACCGATTGGTCTCCACGCCAATTGTTGCCGTCCCTATTAAGGAGCGTCGCGGTCGCCTCCGCCGAACCGTTCACCGAACTCTTAAGGGTCCCCCCGACGATATCAAAGACCAAAGCAATCTGAGCTGGCTGGCCAGCCGTGAGAGCGGTGGTGCTTAGCGGGACGACAATCGTGTTGTCAGACGCCCAGTCGAGGTCGGTAAACACCCCAGCAACACTCCCGTCATCGGTCGGAACATTCGTGGGGCTGCCGTTAGCCTTGGACAGGAAGTGCGGGATGCCTTCGCGGAGGAGTAGGACGGAGCCGTTGCTCGATCCGCCGATCTCCCACACATCGACCACGCCAGTGAGATCTCCAGCCTGCGGGATAAAAGCGATGTCGAGCGACATTCCCGGTGCTTCGCCGACTCCAGCACCAGTTCCATCGATATCAAAGCTGCTGTCGTCTTCGGGGCGGCCATCATAAAAGCTGGTCTTGTTGGCGATGCCATTGGTGTAGAAAAGTGGCGTACCGGCCCCAGTGACGGTGGAACTAAAGTCGGCATCGGGATCGGAGACAATGATGTCGGCCAGCGGTAAGGTACCGGTGCCTGCGACTACTTCGCCCAGGTTAGCTCCGGTGGGTGCGGCATTTGCCCCGTCGTTGATCAGGAAGAAAGCACTGGATGACGTCCCGATCGCACCAGTAATCGTGGCACCCGACACATCGGTAATGGTCGCGACGACCGACTCGGCACCCTCGAACAATCCATCGGAAAGCGTTGTGATGTTGATCGCAGCGGTGGTTGCTCCATCGGGGATATCGACGGTCGTCGCACCGGTGAAATCCGTGCCGGACGCCGAACCGCTGTAGGCAACCGTCACCGTGAGGTCTGCCCCTACCGGCGCAACATCAGCGGTGAAAATAAAATCACTCACACCACCCTCGGTGACGTCACCATCGTCCTGCACCGTCACGGTAGTGACAGGCCATTCGACATTGATGACAAAAGAACTACTGTCGGTAGCTCCTCCATCGGAAACCGTAAAGTCAAAGCCTCCCGCGACTGGCGCGACTGCACCGGCGTCAAAAGTAAGGAGATTGTTGTCAATGTCGTCCTGGGTAAAGGTCCCTCCCAATCCGAGGGCACCACCGGAAAGAAGAAGCGTACCGCCAGTAGGAGCCGTAGTAACAGAGTAAGTCAGATTGGTTGCCGGAGTGTCATTGTCAAAAGTATCGAGGAAGGCACTAGTGATGACATTCCCAGTCGAACTTGGCAGCACGGTAGGCGGCAAATTGACGCTGATCGCTGGATCGTTGCTGACGAGCAGGCTGGAGATACTGAGTCCCTGCATGTTCGGCGTGTTCGGGAATGCTGCGCTTGCGGTGCCCACGTTCTGGCTGGTCATCTCGACGGTCTGGCCAGCTGTTAATTCAAGCAAGGTCGCATTCCAGCTTCCGGACAGACGGGCGTTGCCATTGTCTCGGTTGTAGGCCGCACCAATGCCGCGGTTGATCGGACCACCCGTGCCGTCGATCTGCCACCCATGGATTGGGGTCACGCGATCGTGATTATCGTTAGTCGCATCACTCTGGGTGAAAAGGCTGCCGAGGAACAGGTAATCATCGGTGGTGTTGACCGTCACCGTACTTCCACCACCGTGAGTGAAGGTAGCATTCGACGGGCTAACCAGCGTGTTAAACCCAACGACGGTGGCAGTTGAGTTGACGACGTTTTGATCGGTCGTGTCAGTCACCTCGATATACTTTGCTGTCAGCGGGAGCTTGATAATACTCAGTGCCGTCTCGTTCCCCTGAATAATGGCGGCGGTTCCGGTTGGTTCCCTGAGCACTTGGACTCTCAGGACCTGACCAGCTGTGGCGGAGACGATTCTTCCGACCGCAGTCACGCCTTCATTGGTATCTTCATTTCCGCGGACATACGTCGTGGTCCGGGATCCGCTAATCACAGAGCCATCCAAAGTGAGCGACTGCTCAAAGTTGGTGCGAGTAGCATTAGTAGTCTTCTGAATGCTGGTATTGGCGAACACCAGATAAAGTCCGGACTCATTGAGAGTAACATCGCCGCTGTTCGCAGTGAACCCAAATGCCGTCCCCATTGTCCCCGGCGAGTCATTGGTATCATAGGTGACATTCACCGCTGAGTTTCCGACGGTTCCCGCTTGGTTGGTCGCGCGACTGACACTCAAATAGTCCCAGCTATCATCGAGCTTAAGGAGTTGGATCGAAGATTGTCCCGCGACGCGGGTGGGTAAGGTGCCCTCAGTATCATTATCAGAGCGGCGTGTCTCCAGCGTCAAAACATGATCGTCTGCGGCCACGGTGATAATCGCGCCTCCCGACATGACACACTCGTCGGCACCTCCAGTCTGCCGAATGAATCCTTGGCTACGACCGGCGGCCAAGGGCACCCCATTCAGAGTGAGATTGGTCTGATACTCACTGCGGTCGTTAGCACCACCAACCAGGTCACTAAAGCCTGTACTGTATAGCACCAAGTGACGCCCAGAGCTAAGACCAATTGGCGTAGCACCCGCTCCGGGAGTGATCGTGTAGGATGGATCGACTGTCGCCGCATCAAAGTTATGGATCAATGCCGGGCCGAGCCCTCCAACAGTGGTCGAGCGTGTGATTGTCTCACCAGCGGTCGCTTCGGTAATAATCGCTTTATCGGCGAAGGTGCCACCAGCTGGACTAACTTGCGCAATCAGAGGAGCACCCAGAAGCGAGAAGAGCCCAATGAAACGGCTGGTTTTTGGGGAAACGGGAAAGGAATTTGACTTTTTCATAGAAAACATGAGCGCGATTTGTTGCGGGGCAGGCAGTTAAAGAAGCTTCGCCATAGAAATAAAGGACTAAAATGACAAATTTGACTAAAAATTTGCTTTTTTCGAATAATGGAGTGGGAAGATCAGAATCATTGACAAAAATTCGGTAAAATCACCGATTTCCTCGCTTCTTTTCCCCACCCAAAACTCTCCGTCTCAATGGCTAGGGAGAGGTCTGATAGCTACCCCATTTGGAAGGACCCGGCCACGTATCGCGTTCACCGATCTTTTCAGAAGCAGTGGCGGAGGGTGTGGGATTCGAACCCACGGATACATCACTGCATCACTCGATTTCGAATCGAGCGCCTTAAACCGGGCTCAGCCAACCCTCCCAAGTGGCGGGACGCTATCAAAGTCGGACTCAGGGTCAAGAATAGCGATGAGCTTTTTCCCCACGGGCGGGCAGGGCAACCAAGATTTGAAGATTTGGTCGACGGTGGCAGGGCTGGAAGACTTTGTTTCCCTATCCCGGAACCGCGAGAATAACCCGAAGACCTCCGCTCGGGCGGTTAGTACGGGTGATGATTTTCACCGAATTCCACACCATCAATGGCAGAGGAAAGCTCAAGACAGCGGAGTCCTGGATTATCGCAGTCCTCCATCAAGCAAGAGGCCCCGAAAGAGCGCACTCTTCCGCGGCTTTTTTGACATTCTCTTTAACTAGAGTTTTTTGATGAGCATGTTCTTGAACCACATTTGATTGCCGTGATCCTGAAGGAGAACCGGCCCGGTCCAACTTCCAAAGCCTTGATGCTTCCTATACTTGCTCTTTCCAAATTGCTTTTTCCAAATCTCGGAACCGTATTCGATTTCAGCAATCATTTTCCCGTTCAGGAAATGCTTAAGAAGATTCCCTTTCGCGATAATCTTGCCCGTATTCCACTCACCTACCGGTTTAAGTTCCCGGTCTGCTGGCGCTGCCACCAACTCATAAAGAGATCCGGCGCGATGGGTCGGATTCATATTATCGTTGTTCTTCTCGTCATCGAGCAACTGATATTCGAGACCCAGTGATCCGCGGGTGCGGTATTTCACCCCACTGTTGCCCCTCTCGGAAATTTTCCAATCGAAGGTGAGTTCAAAGTCTTTGTATTTCTCCTTGGTCGCGATGTCCCCGGATCTTTTGCTGCGGGTCACCACTCCATCCTTGATCGACCAACCTTCCGGAACAGGCTTACCATTTGTTCTGGCCCAGGCAGAGAAATCTCCTGATGCGAAAAGGTCCACTGATTTGGATCCGCCCAAATCCTGAATGCGTATATTTCGCCAGTGAATCCGTCCCTCTTTACCTCCATGCACCTGTAACCCAATGAAACCATCACTCCGTTCGTCATTGACGAGATGCGAACATGGCACGCCGTTGATCCAGGTTTTGATCACATTTCCTTTGGCTGAAACCGTCATGCGATTCCAGCCCTTAAGATCTTTAATCGCAGCGAGAGCGGCATCATGCACCCCAGGCTTGCTGAAAGGATACTTCCACCCGCCCATCGCCTCACCATAGATTCCACCGGTCCAACGACGGTCGGAATTATCCATCTCGCTCTGGTAACCGAATACCCGTGCGAAGCCATTTTTATCAGGCTCCTTGGTCGCAGCCCGGAACATCACGCCGGAATTTCCGGGAATCTCCCACTTAAATTCCGTGGTAAAGACAAAGTCCCCAAAATTCTTATCCGTGCAGAGAAAGCTATTCGGTTGCCCCGGAACACAAGTCCCGACGATGGAGCCGTCCCTCGCTTCGAACTTCATCTTACCACCCTTGATCGACCATCCACTGAGGTCCTTCTGATTGAAGAGATCGGTAAATCCATCTGCCTTCAAATTAGGTTCGGCATCTTTATTTTCGAGAAGCGTCGAAGGATCAATCCCTTTGGGCCAATTGTTCTTCTTCTGAGCGGAGAGCATCAGAGTGCTCATCAGGAACACACCAAGCAGTAGTTTTCTTGTCATCATAGGATTTTCGGCTTGGGGCGTATCAATAAGCCCCCTGTCTGACAACCCTTCAGAGAAAAATCATTACGAAATAAAAGGCCGTTTCGCGTCCACCATGAGGGGATCCTCAGGCAAGACCCGATAATTTTTAAAGTTAAGCTGCCGAATACCCGAAGGATAAGGCTTCCCTCGACGCGTATAATAAACTCTCTCTTTTATTGCGCCTACCATTTATCCATCATCTCTGAACTTGCATAAATATCATGGTACCCGTAAATTACCTGCAGAATGCGCGCACCCTTTTTAGCCATCTTGCTTGGATTTCCCCAGCTTGTGACTGCGGCAACAGACCACCTTGTTTCTTACTGGAATCTTGATTCAAACCTGGCCGACACAGCCTCGGCCGGTGTCGTAACAGACGACGGATCCTTCGTTAACACCATCTCATATTCCTCCGGTGTTTTCGGAGAAGCGATCCAACTTAATGGCACCAACTACGTTACCGTTCCCAATGGAACCGACAACAACGGCGGCAACGGAGAATCCATTACGGTCTCGGTTTGGTTCCGCACCGACGGCTTTGACAACAACTGGGCCGCCCTGGTGGGACATGACAATAGCGGCGAATGGAACATGTCCCGCGAACAAAATAAGAACACGATGTATTGGGCCGGCGGATCGGCGGGCATCAAAGCAACCGCCATCGATGTCACCGACGGAGTCTGGCGCCATGCCGTTGGGGTCGGAGCCTGGGGGAAGCCCACCCGTCTTTATATCGACGGGGTGCTCCAAGTCACCGGAACCAATTCCTACCTCAATCCCGGTTCAAGTCGCCCCTTCATGATTGGCAACAATCCCGCCCACCTGAGTCGCACTTGGACGGGAGATATCGATGACGTGGGCATCTTTGACATTGAACTCAGCGCGCTTCATGTCGCCGCCATTTACGACCTCGCGAACGATCCCGAATTCTCCTACCCGCTCGATGACGTAAATCTGGTTTTTCAATCCTACGATGATGGGCCCGGCGGTTTTGTCGTGATTCGCAATGGTCGATGGGATCATGTTGCCGCCGACCCGGCCGACGGACGCACTTTTATTGAACTGGGCCCCGATGGCTCGGGAGTCGCAGGACAAACCGCGCCGGAAGTGATCACCTTCACAAGCAACCGGGTTCTTATTCCCGAAGGCTTTGAAATAACCTTCGCATGGGAAGTCGATAGCACCACCACCGCCGTCGTAATCGACCAGGGAGTTGGCGATGTCACCGCCCAAACCACTGCCGGAATGGGAAGTTTCACCTTCGACCCCGGCCCATCCAGCGAGACGACTTTCACCATTTACGCAACCGCCCCAAACGGACTCCTCGCAACAAAAACCCTTACCATTCAAACGACAGATCAACCGCTTCTCGATAGCTTTACCGTGAGCCCGCAAACGGTAGGGTCGGGAGATGATGTCACCGTGAGTTGGGCCGTTCTCAATGCCACTACAGTGACACTCAACGGCAACCCCGTCGCAAGCGCGGGAACGCAAACCCTCCCGATCACCGAACTCACCTCATTCGTCCTTGATGCCAGTAATGCCAACGGTTCGCTGCAAGAGGCAAGATTTGGGGTCATTTCACCACCGGGCGAGCCGGTCCTCACCGAATTTCTGGCCTCTAATATCAATGGACTTCTCGACGAAGATAGCGACGACAGCGACTGGATTCAAATCAGCAACCCCACCCAACTTGATGTCGTCATTGATGGCTCTTACTACCTCACCGATGACCCACTCGATCTCACGAAATGGCAAATTCCCGCGCAGACCATAACCCCGGGGAACTCCATCGCCATTTTTGCTTCAGGAAAAACGTTACCGACCCACGCCAACTTCAGCCTCAAAACCGAAGGCGAATACCTCGCTCTCGTCAAAGTCGATGGCGGCAATACCATCCTTACGGAATTCAACGACTACCCGCGGCAATTCAACAATCTCTCCTACGGTCTCGCGGCGGACTTTTCCCAGCGACTCTATTACCGCAACCCAACTCCCGACTCGGAGAATTCCGGTGAGTCGTTCAACGATTACGTGAAGGACACCTCTTTCTCCATTGACCGTGGCATTTACGACTCCGCGCAGATGGTAGAAATCACAACCCTCACCCCAGGTGCGGAGATTTACTATACCACCGACGGATCCGAACCCAGCGCCACTTCAGGAATCCTCTACAACTCCCCCATTTCAGTCATCACTACGACCACGCTCAGAGCGATCGCGGTCAAAGACGATCTCGTGTCATCGAACATCGATACCCACACCTACATTTTCCCCGGCGATGTCCTCAATCAAAACGCAACACCCTTCGGCTTTCCCATCGGCCCCGTGGGCGGACACGTTCTCGACTATGGAATGAGCGATGCCGTGTTTGCCGGAACCACCGACGGACAGATCCTCGATTCCCTCTCCAACATCCCTTCATTATCCATCGTCACTGATCAGGACAATCTCTTTGGCCTGCAAGGCGGCATCTATGTCAACTCTGAAGAACGCGGAAGAAAATGGGAACGCCCCGCTTCCATGGAAATGATTCTCCCCCCCGGATACAACCACCCCGATGGACTACTCACCGGGTTCCAATCGGACTTTGGCTTACGCATTCGAGGAGGCGCGTCCCGCAGCCTCGCCAACCCAAAACACGCATTCCGGGCCTACTTCCGCAAGGACTATGGCCAACGAACCCTGAACTTCCCCCTCTTCGGAAACGAGGGCACGGACGAATTCAAGAAGATCGATCTGCGGACACCTCAAAACTACAGCTGGTCGCTAAAAAAACGCCAAAGTGGCCTCAATGCCAATGAGGACAACAGCTACAAGAACACCTTCCTTCGTGAAGTCCTCACCCGCGATCTTCAGGCCGACCTTGATCAACCTTACACCCGCTCGCGCTACTACAACCTCTATTTGAACGGACTCTATTGGGGCGTCTACATGACCCAAGAGCGTCCCGGTGATGACTTCGGCGATTCATATTTGGGAGGAGACGATGAGGACTTCGACACTTTGAAGTCATCCGGAAATCAAGACGACTACACCACTGAAGTTTCCGACGGTAATTCCACCGATTGGGAAACGACCTACAACCTCGCCATTGATGTTTCCAAAGACGCCGCCAGTGACAACTCTTCTTATTTCGAACTTCAGGGACTCAACTCATCCGGAGCACGCGACACTAACCTTCCGGTCTATCTCGATGTCGAAAACCTCATCGATTACCATCTCCTCATTTTTTACAGCGGTTCCTTTGACGGCCCTCTCTCCGCCTTCAATCCCATCACGGCATCCAACAATTGGTTTGCCGTTCGCAACCGCACCCGAGATGACCAGGGCTGGACCTTTTTAATTCACGACGCCGAGCACAGTCTGGGATCCTGGCCGAGCAACACCGCCGATCGCACCGGACCGATTTGGGGAGGCACTGTGGCTCAACAGGAAAGCATCGCACGCTCCAACCCGCAATACATCCATCAATATCTCGCCAACAACAACGAGTATAAACTACGCTTTGCCGACGCCGCGCAAAGGGAATTTTTTAACTCGGGAGCCTTGACCAACGAATCCGTCGTGGGACGCTTGGCCACGCGAAAAAACACCGTGGCCGATGTCATCAATGCCGAAGCCGCCCGCTGGGGCGACGCCCAGGATTCCAATCAATCCCTGAAGCGCACTGATTGGGTCAATGCCGTTTCCAATCTTGAAGACTGGATTGATGACCGAAACCTCACCGTTTTAGCACAACTTAAAGCCGATGGGCTTTTCCCGACCACCGAGGCTCCGATCTTCAACCAGCACGGCGGACTCATCTCCCCTGGATTTTTTCTAAATATCGCCAACCCAAATACTGGAGGATTAATCTACTATACCACCGACGGCAGCGACCCGCGCGAAATCGGAGGCGGAATCAATCCGACCGCCGTCCAAGCAAGCAGCTTCTTCATCAACACCTCCCAAATCATCAATGCCCGCATCAGGATCAGTGACAGCGACTGGTCAGCCTTGAGCTCCGCCGAGTTCCTCGTCGCCACCAATCCCGCGCCCGGCGATCTCATCATCAGCGAGATCAACTACCATCCCTATAATCCGACTCCGGGGGAAATCACTGCAGGCTGGACCAGCGATGAAGATTTTGAATTCATCGAAATCACCAACACCTCGGCATCCCCAGTCGACCTCAGTAACATCTCGATTGCCAATGAAGTGAACTATTCTTTCTCCGAGCTCGAAAACCTCAATGAACGCGTCATTTCAATCGGGGGTCGTATCGTAATCCCACGCAAACCAAGCGCCTTCGCTGAACGCTATCCCGGAATTTCCACCATCGGGAATTACGAAGGAAAACTCTCCAACGACACCGGAACCATCGAGCTCCGGGAAAATGATAACACCATCCTCTTTTCGGTCACCTATCAAGACGATGCCGGTTGGCCGACTGATGCCGATGGCTTGGGAAACACGCTCATTCTGAGAAATCCATCCGCTCCCAACAATCAGACCTCTTGGCGTATTAGCACCGAAACCGGAGGCAACCCCGGCACCTCCGATAGTGATCTCTTTACCGGAGACGCCAATGGAGACAGCAATGGAAACGGCATCACCAATCTCATCGAACACACCCTTCGGGATGCCACCGGAACTTTCCTTCCTCCTATCCTCGGCATGATGAACTTCGACAACGGAGGCGGGCCTGAAGACTACCCCACCCTGACCTTTACCTACTACCATCCGGTCGACAACGTCACCACCAGAGCCGAATTCTCAACTGACCTGACCACCTGGCCCGATGATCAAATGGAACTTACCTCGCTAACCACCAATCCAGATTCCACCGTTACCGTAACTTACCGCTCAATCTTCCCAATCTCGGATAACGAAAAACAATTCCTTAGAGTCAAAGCCATCGTCAACTAACGCAATCAACCTGCACTAACCACTTGACCGTCCCGCCTTCATACCGCACCAAAGTCACAGCAATGAAAGCAGTTCTCCCTTTGCTCTTCCTCCTGACTTTGAGTGCTCAGGCTCTCGAGGTCGCCTCGCTGCACCCAATTCTCACCGATATGCTCAAGCAAGTTGGTGGCAATCGCGTGCAGATCACCGAGGTCGGCAAGCCCGGGATGAACGTCCATTACTTCCAACCTCGAGCCAGCGATATTCGCGAGATGTCCAAAGCCCGTCTGATCTTCGCCTCGGGAAAAAAGCTCGAACCCTATCTGGGCGATCTTGAAGACAGCCTCGGCGCCCACCAAGTCATCATTCAGGTCGGCCACACCATTCCCTCCCAGAAAATCTCCGCGAAGGATCAAATCTACGCCTGTTGCCCCCATCATGCTGAGGGAGGTATCGACCCCCACTGGTGGCACAACGTCCGCAATATGGAACGCGCCGTACGCGTCATCGAAAAAAAGCTTATTGCCGCCGATGCAGCGGGCTCCGAGATTTACAAAGCGAATGCCAAAACCACCATTGCCCGCCTTCGCCAACTCGACGCCTGGGTCAAAACGATGGTTGCCACCATTCCCAAATCAAAACGCCATCTCGTCACGGCCCACGCCGCCTTCGGATACTTCTGCAAAGCCTACGGATTCAAAGCAACATTCGTCCAAGGCCTCAGCGCCAAAGGAGAAGTCCCAGCCCAGCAACTCGCGATTTCAATTCGCCAATTACAGGCTGAAAAAATCCCTACTGTCTTTCCCGAAAAATCGGCCAACCCAAAAATCCTCGCCCAGATTGCTCGTCAATCCGGAGCCCAAATCGGCCATCCTCTCATCGCCGATGGTTCGGTCGCCAGCTATCAAAAAATGATCCAAACGAACGTCACCAACATCGTGGCCGGCCTGAAGAAATGACCCGTTTCCCCCTCACCTCGACGACTCTGGCGCTGCTCCCTCTGGCCGCTCTCGCGTGGCCTTTGATGGAAGTCGTCAAGCCCGTGGAAGTGACTCGCGATCCGATCGTCGAACCCGCAGTTGTCGGAACAGCAAAGCGCGCCGACATTACTCTGCGCACCGCTCACCCATACTCCTCTGTCAAAGTCACCATCGGAAATTCCGTCTCCAAATTTTCTGCCGACGAAGACTATAAGGAAATCCTCTTCACCATTCCCGAGTCCGGAAAAATCACGATGAAGGTCTCCGCATTCTGGCCCAAGGACATACCGGAAACCGCTTTGCTCATTTCTCTGGAGCCCGACCATCTTCTCTCACAATCATTCACGCTCTGGGGCACCGTTGAGGCGACGCAAGAGTTTAATTGTCAGTGGAACGTGTCCAAATGAGCCACGACCACCACCAACTCGACCTAGCAAACGTCCGCTATCAATACGGAAACAAGGAAGCTCTCTCGGACGTTTCACTCTCCACCCACTGCGGTCAACGGCTCGCTCTCCTTGGCCCCAATGGCGCAGGCAAAACCACGCTCATCCGCCTCCTCGCCGGACTCCTCGATCCTCAGGACGGAACACTCAACTGGCGAGAGCAACCACTTGCGACCTTCCGAAAAGAAATAGCCTACCTTCCCCAGGCCGACCATCATCAACGCCACTTCCCCATCCGGGTGCGCGATGTCGTCGCTATGGGACGCTTCCCCCACATCGGAAACCTCAAGCGTTTTAAAAAAATCGATAAGGAAAAAACCGAGGAAGCCATCGCCATCATGAATCTCGGCGATATTGCCAACAGGCAAATCGACCAACTCTCCGGCGGCCAACAGCAGCGAACCTTCATCGCCCGCGCCCTTGCCCAGGAAGCCCACGTTCTCCTCCTCGACGAGCCTTTCAATGGACTCGACATCGAAAGCCGCTGCCATCTTTCCGACAGCCTTTTCGATCTCTCAAAATCCGGTCACCTGATCATCGCGTCTCACCACCAACTCGAAAGCGTTACCGAGATCTTCACTCACGCGCTTGTCCTCGATCAAAAGCAAATCGCCTTCGGCCCTGCTTCCGAAGTTATGACCAGCGACGTGGTGAAGCACACTCTTCACTCCTGCCACCCTCATCTTCATGATCGAGCCCTTTGATCTCAACCTCTACCAACGCGGACTCGTCGCGGCCCTGATCATTGGCTTCATCAATGGCTACGCCAGCGCCTTCGTTTTGCTGCATCGCAGCCCGCTGAAATTGACGGCACTCAGCCACAGTCTTCTTCCCGGCGTCGCCATCGCGACTCTGATGGTGGGTCTCGGTGTCGTAAGCGCATTTATGGGTGCTGTTTCCGCCGCGATCCTCATCGGCGTTCTCACCATTCTCCTCTCCCGCGAGACAAAAATCGACGACGACACAATCCTCGCCGTTCTCTACACCGGTGCTTTTGCCGCCGGCATCATGGTCCTCAGCCGGCTGGGCTCGAACCAAGATCTCGATTCCTGGCTTCTTGGAAACATCCTCGGCCTCTCCGACCTCGACCTCAAAATGTCCTTCGGAGTGGGCATCATTGCCGTCGCCATTCTCTCTCTCTTCCGAAGATCGGTAGTCATCAACCTCTTCGATCCCGAAGTCGCAGCCAGTCTGGGCATTCGCACCCGCCTTCTCGACTACGCCTCTTTCGCGATTCTCATTCTTGTTCTCGTGACGACTCTGCAAGCCGTGGGATGCATCCTCGCCATCGGGTTGATCGTCGCCCCGGCCGCAATCGTGAGACCCTTCATTTCAACACCCGATGCGCTCTTCCCCCTCAGTGCATTGGTTGGCGCGGGAGGCTCTGCTTTGGGGCTTTTTCTGAGCTATCATCTCGATCAGCCAGCGGGTGCCAGCATCGCGGCAACTCTCGCGGGGCTCTTTCTGATCTCAGTTGCACTCTGCGCGGTTTTCCGAAGAGTTGTATAATAACCAAAGCCAATTGCATGGATGCGACTTGATCGCTCCTCCCAACCTTCCGTTGGGCCCTCCTCACGCTATTCCTTTAAGTGCTCGGCTACACCTACAAACACTCTCATGTCGCACACGACTGCTCTTAGCTCTAATAAAATTCGCAACGCCGTCATTCGCCTCGCAGGAAACTCCCAAGATGGTATCCAATCAATCGGTGCCTTCTCAGGCCAACTTGCTGGCTCAAATGCTTGGGACATCATGACATACATGCCGATTCCCAGCACCATTTTCGGCAGCCCGTCCATTTTTCAGGTCCACCTTGGTTCCATCGAAGCCGCCATGAGACTCACCGCCGATCCCTCTCCCGGGAAGTTCGGCGTTTACGACGAAGCCGAGCGCCCCACCAAAAACGAGCTCGAACGCGAATGGCTCGCCGACGCGCAAAGTAAAATCGGCAACGCCACCCAGAAAGACCTCCTCCGCCGGCGCTTCGCCTCGATGCGTTAAGAGATACTTTCCGATCACTCAAACAAAAGGCGGGGAGGTTTCAATTCCCTCCCTCTCCGCCATTTTTTTACCTATTTTTGTAGGACCTGAGATCTAAGGCTACCATTGGGCTACCAAATTTTTGGGATTCGCGCCCCCAGACGACCTCTCGCTCCCGGATTTACCTCCCTCTAACGGTGTCCCTTGGTTGGCTCAACGATGAGATATCTCAGAGAGGTCTCTCCACCGAAAAGCAGAGGTCAACTTGACCCTTGCGTGCCCTTTTTATAGAGGGGTCAACTTGCGAAACTCTTCCTCGCCCACATAGTCTCACTGGCACTCATGTCGTGTGTGATGTTGGTTTTTCCAATAACCCACCGCGTGGCGTCGCCTCTCCCCGCTTGCCGACTGCGGATGGAAGGTGGTAGAGATGGACTCCAAAGACTCTTGTTTCCGCTATGAAACGAAAACAACACAGGATACCAATACCCCAGCCGACAACTGGGCGCTACGCGGGTGATCCAAGAATGAGGAGGGAAGGTGCAACACGTGACATTGAGGAGGTCTTGACAGGAACACATACCTGCCTCCGCTGCGGAGAAACGTTTAAGACAAGAGAGGATCTTGGGCACCATTTACAGGTGGTGCACCCTAGTTCGAGGTAACCCGCTTGCCAACTGCGCCTGGGGGGTGGTAGGAATTAGGAATGAAGAAACTCGTCCTGCTGTTTGCCGCGCTCCTGGTTGCGGGGACACTATCCATGAGTTTTGCCAAAGAGCCCACTGCGAATCTCAGTCAGTACAAATCAAAGGTATTACCTGTTATCAATAAATACTGCAGCGATTGCCATGACTCGGAAAATGAAGAAGGCGGTGTTAATTTTGAAAAAATGAATCCGGACCTGTTTACAGGGCAGGATGGTGAACATTGGGAAGAAGTGCTCAATCAAATCAATCGTGGTGATATGCCGCCCAAAAAGAAGAAAAAGCAGCCCGGTGCCAGTGAGCGCGAAATAATCACCTCATGGCTTCAAGGCGAAATGACCCGCGCCGCACAATTTCGCAAGAGCACTGGTGGTAAGGTGGTGATGCGGCGCCTGACGCGTTATGAATACAACTACACGCTGCAAGACTTGCTCGATGTGCAGATCAACCATGCGAAAAATATGCCGGAAGACCAGAGCAACGAACACGGCCTACAGAACAGTGGCCTGCTGTTGGGCATCAACGCCAATCAGATGGAAGCCTATCTGGAGATTACTGACAGGGCTCTGAAGAAAGCGCTTTGGACGGCTGAAAAACCGAAAATTCACAAAGGAGTAATCGACGCTCGCAGCCTCACAAAAAATTCTTACCCTGTTAGCTTGGGTGGCGGCGATACAGAGCTCACCGCAGAGGGGATTTATTTTACGCCCGGGTTTTATGGTGGGCCGAATATTTTTTCCTATTCCTCAAATCCCCGTGTTCCGGTCCGCATCTCACGCATCGGCAAAATTCGTATCAGTGTGAAAGCTGGAGGCTTACCGGATGCCGCTGGCAAGATGCCTCGACTGAGGGTGTGGATTGGCTACAATGCCGATAAAAACAACTGGACAAAAAAACTGGTGGGTGAAGTCACGGTGACATCGAGCCCCGACAAACCCAAGGTCTATGAATTTATTACTGAAATTAGCGAGCTCCCTTTGGCAGCAGTTGGGCCCAATAAGCAAGGCAAGCTGAGTGCTAGGCCAGTCATAATTTTTGTGGGCCAGGGTGATGAAGTCTATGGTGATAGACCACTAAGTTTAAAGCGTCAAATCGGGGGTAGAGGCCTGGCGACTATGGATAAAAAATTTCAAGCATCAAAAAAACGCTATGATGTGCTCAGAAAAAAATCGCAACATCTTAATGATGCAATCCGAAAAAAGTCTGTGGATGCCGGCAAAGACATACCACGCAAGCCACTGAGTGCCGCTGAGCTGGAGACGTATAAGAAGGAGCTTGTTGCAGTAAATAAAGAAAGCAAAGCGCTTGAGATTAATAGTGAATATTATGCCTGGCTCAAAAATCAACGCCGTGTTTTTGCGGTATCAATGGAATACGAAAGCCCTTACTTTGAGAGCTGGCCACCCAAAGCCCGAACCTATATTGGCAGTGAGAGCGCTAAAGGCTCACAACGCGCTCAAATAGCAATTAAAACATTCGCTGCCACGGCCTGGAGGCGCCCGGTAAACGATGAAGAGCTCAAGCCCTATATAGAAGGCTTCAACGAGTTTTATGCAGAGTCATCCGATTTTGACGACTCGATTAAACTGACCATGGGCATGGTGATGGCCTCGCCCAATTTTTTGTATCTCGTTGAACCTTCAGACAAACACCGGGCCTTGAGTTCACACGAAGTAGCCTCCCGGCTTTCGTATTTTCTGTGGTCAAGCCTTCCAGATGATGAGCTTAGAAAAATGGCAAACGCAAAAAGCTCACTGAGTTCAAACGACCTTGAAGATCAAGTAGAACGGATGTTGTCTGACCCCAAGGCCCGCCGCTTTGCCAAACACTTCACCGAGCAATGGCTCGACAGCACTCGAATGGAAGGTATCGCGGTTGACCCGAACTTCTACCCCGGTTTCAAGCCAGAAACCAAAGAGTCCATGCGCCGGGAACCGATTGAATATTTCTGGCATGTGCTCAGTAAGAATCGCAGTGCGCTCGAGTTTATCGATTCAAATTACGCGGTCGTTGATGAGACACTGGCAGATCATTACCAATTAACAGGCGTCAGTGGTGTGGCGTTTCGAGCCGTGCCTGTAACCGAGGGTGATCACCGCGGCGGACTTCTCACCATGGGTAATTTCATGCTGGGCAACTCGGATGGTGGCGACTCGAATCCCATCTATCGTGGCAAATGGTTGCTGGAAAAGATATTAGATGAAGGCCCACCGCCCCCACCACCGAATGTCGAACAGATTGTTGATGAGAAAAACCCAAACTTTGACAAGTTGCCATTAATTGAACAACTGGCCTTCCATCGCAAGGAAGAAGCCTGTGCCGGTTGTCATAACAAACTCGACCCTTGGGGCCTGGCATTAGAAAATTTTGATGCCGTTGGCAATTGGCGAACAACTGCCAGTTTGGCTAAGGAGAAGAAAATTGCTGAATCAAATCGTAAGCAGATTAAAGTCAATGGTAAGCAGACATTTGAAGCTATAAGGCGGGGACTCGATATGAAGGTGAATGCCGTGGCCAAACTTCCCAGTGGGCACCAGCTCGATGGGGCCATCGAGCTAAAAGCCTATTTGCTCAAACACAAGCACCACGAATTTTCGGAAGCGCTGGTGCGCACAATGTTTGCCTATGCCTTAGGCCGTTCTCCCGAGTGGACTGATAAAGCAGAAATCGATCGCTTGACCAAAACCTTCACGGCATCAGGCCATAAGCTTAACGTTTTAATTAGCGCAATCGTTAATAGTAGATCTTTTAGAGAGAGGTACTCATGAAATCCTGGAAAATTGATCGCAGAACAATGTTAAAAGGCGCCGGTGGCGTGGCTTTAGCATTACCATTTTTAGATGTAATGGCTGACTCAAAAAAAGGAACGCCGCCAAAGCGTTTGGCCTGTATGTTCTTCCCCAATGGCGTGATCACCAATCAGAAATCAGAGTGGTGCTGGTTCCCCAAAGAACAAGGCAAGAATTATAAGCTTAACAAGTCTTTAGAGTCACTTGAGCCTCTACGTAACGATCTGTCAATTATCGGCGGTCTTTCGCATCCAGAAGCGCGTAAATATGTGCCCCATGCAACAGCCGGTTCTTTTTTAACCAGCTCCATGTCTCTGTCACATATTTCGATCGATCAAGCCTATGCCCAGGAAGCCGGTCAGCACACGAGGGCGCATTCTTTGATCTTATCCGTCGATGGTGGTTTGGGCAGCTCAAATAGAACGCGGACAATTTCTTATTCTAAATACGGCCAGCCTATCGCCGCCGAAAATGATATTCACCGCATTTTTAATCGTATGTTTGTCAGTAATGCAGCATCCAAAAAAGAAGCGCGCAAGGCACTGATGAAGAAGAAGAGTATGGTTGATCTGATTCTTGAAAATGCCAAGTCTATAGATAGAAAACTCGGTGTACAGGACAAGGCGAAACTCGAAGAATATTTAGACTCAGTACGTGAAATTGAACGTCGCGTTGTAAGAGCTGATAAATGGCTGGATACACCAATGCCCAAGGTTGCCCCGAAAGCGATAAACCTCAAAGCAGAAAGAGCCAAACCGGAAGATTATTTTCGGGCCTTTTATGATTTAATGTTCCTGGCTTTCCAAACAGACACAACTAGAGCGGCAACATTTCAAAAAGGTAATGAAGGCGATGGCGGTTCTGACGATATACCACTGTTGATGGGTTATCCTAAGGGGCATCACTATATGTCACATAATATTGCAAAACACATAGCTGATTATGGGCGCTTTGACCAATTTTGGATACAAAACTTCAGCTATTTTTTGAAGAAACTCAAAGACACGAAAGAAGGCGCCGCTAACATGCTAGACAACACCCTTGTTCTCTATGGCAGCACCACCAGTAAGCTTCACTATGGCAGAAACTACCCGCTTATTTTAGCCGGTGGTAAAGGCATGGGTTACAAACATGGTCAGTACCATAAGTTCGATGAAGAGAAATACCGCATGAGTGACCTGATGGTGACCATGCAAAATTCATTGGGCATGAAAGCCGAAACGTTCGGCGATAGCACTAAGAACCTAAATGACGTCTTTTTGGGCTAGAGCTA
>Ga0115013_10000820_pt1 | contig 18465 bp, 14 predicted proteins | sample SouAtlMetagenome_2_FD_88686 | JGI IMG/M metagenome (GOLD analysis project Ga0115013, IMG submission 88686) | Marine eukaryotic phytoplankton communities from Atlantic Ocean - South Atlantic ANT15 Metagenome | ecosystem: Environmental > Aquatic > Marine > Oceanic | place: South Atlantic Ocean...
ATGGTGAGCTGTTTTTATTTAACAGATAATCTGATTTATTGCTTAATCAGTTTATGAATGGATACTTCATTATCTAATTGAATTTTAACAGTGTAAATTCCAGATTGCAGAGTGCTTATATTCATAGGTATGGTTTGCTTACCTTGTAGTGAGCCGTAATCAAATTCGCTGACTCGTTTGCCAGTAATAGAATAAATACTTACGAGCACATTTTGTGATGATGGATTTAATTCTATTGAGAAATTGTCTTGTGCTGGGTTAGGCATGAGTTTAATGTCAACAGCATTCCAAAAGGCTATATCAGAGACGCATTGTGCCTCGCAATCTGCTAAAGTGCTATATTCGCCCTCGCCTGTTCCAGGATCTACACATCCTGTTGCTTGACATTCCCAAGTTGGCGTAACGTTAGTATTTCCTGTAATTTCAAAAACTCTAGAATCTAGCACTTCCTTAGTACCTTGATCTTCTACAAAAACTACCACTACACAATTACTTAAGTCTTCCCATATTCTAAAAGAATTTTGAGTAACATTACCCATAGCGAAAGTATAACTTTCGGAAAATGTAGTTGTATTTCCGTTACTTAGGTCTGCACTAGTGCCATTTGCTGATGGGAGCATTTTTCTCATTACCTGATGAAATTCAGTTTCGCCATTTGAACCAGCTGTATTACTATATACATTTTCAACAACTGCAATATGGATTGTTGCACTTGGATAATCATAGTATGAACTTACACTCACGTCAACAGCTAAATCTGTACCATCTGTTGCTACTGCAGTAGCAGTAATATCTAGAAAGGACGGCATATTTCTATGTTCATCAATTTCGTCTTGCGAACTAGAGGTTGTAGTACCATCAATATGAGCGCTTGGAACTCCTGAAACACCGTAATGACTTACACGAGTGCCAACATCTTCATTGAACGATTGGTCTCCTGTACCTGGCCAATTAACTTGATATTTAATACATGCAACTTTGGTATTGCCAATTTGATTAACGTCATTAGCATCTAGCAAGGTTTGAAAGCCAGGGTTAAAAGATGCACATGGCCCACAGGTATTAGATGTAAAATGTTCATATAATGGTAAGCGTTGTGCTACAAATTCTACCGAATAGATTTCTGCACTTAGACTGTTGTTACTATCATCAACATCTGTGCCAGAGTTAATGTTTTCTATACTTACCGTAATATTGGCTGTGTCGGCAGCAGTGAAGGATAATTGATCTGAATGGGTGAAGTCGTATGTTTCTAGAGTTGCAATTGATACACCAGTAATATTATCCGTATATGTATCTGTTCCATCAGTCCATACAATGTCCATAGATTCTATCGTTTCAGCACCGTAGTTTAATACCGTTCCAGAAATATCAATATCAGCAGGGAATTGCACGTAGCTAGGAACATTCAAATCTGAAAGAATAGCATTAATTCCAATAGGGTTGAATGGCTCGTGCGATACACTGACATCATCTATATAATATTGATTTCCACTAAGAGGGTATAAGTTTAATGAGGCGACTTGATTAATCGTGTTTTCAAAAGTCCCCACTGTTTGATTATCTATCATAACTTGCCAGTGATTTAAGGTCAAGTTGATATTCATTGTTATGTTAAACCAAGTGTCAAAGGGGTAGGTACTTTCTAGAAATACAGTGCCACCACCACCTGTTGAAAACTCTATGCTGCCGTCATCATTCATAAAGCAGTCCATAGACCAAGTCTCTCCAATAGTAGTTTCAGCTTGAAAATTGAAATACCCTCCTGTATTATTATTGACGTAAAAGTTTGCAGAAAGCATAAAGTCACCTTCATCAAAAAGTTCTCCAAATTCTAGTACTACATCTTGTGGACCGCCACCTGTAGCTGCAGTAGAATTAAGGTAAATGGAGTTTGAGCCACTAAAGGCATTATTATCGGTAACTTGGACGTCTTCAGCACCTGCAGCGGGCCATACTACCCAAAGGGTGTCTGCTGCAGCGATGTAGTCGCCAACTGCATAACTTTCAAAATCATCTGTAAAACTGAATTGAGCATTGACTGTGAAAACAGAAAATAGACTCAATAGTAATGCTATTTTTTTCATAGTAAATTTTAGTCTAGTGAATAGTTTAGCAAGTTTAATAAAATATAGTCATATAAGCAGCTTAAATTTGCGATTTTTCCGAATGTAAATTCGTATTTTTGCACTATGACAACTCTCATAATCATTATTTGTGCTATTTTACTTTTGGTCGGATTATTAGGTTGTTTTGTTCCTGTTGTTCCTGGCCCACCACTAGCATATATTGCCTTATTAATTCTTACTGCCTTTACAGATTACAAATGTTCAGATGAATTTCTTTGGCAGTGGGCTGGAATAGTAGTTTTAGTGACTATTGCTGATTTTTGGCTACAGATATATGGCGTCAAAAAATTCGGAGGGACTAAAAAAGCTGTGAACGGAACTATGATAGGCCTAATCGTTGGAATATTTGTACCAATCCCTATGGGCTTTATTGTTGGTCCTTTTGTGGGGGCATTAATTGGGGCTTATTTAGATGAAAAAGATGATATTATAAAAGTCATTAAAATTGCATCTGGTGCTTTGATTGGTTTTATTGGTGGTTTAGTTCTAAAGCTAGTTGTTTGCTTTTATCTCATTCGAGAATTTTATTTAACAATACAAGTATATTTTGAAAGTTTGTTCAGTTTCGTACTTAAATAGTATTCCATTTGTTTATGGTTTAGAAAATAGTGGTATAGAAGTAGATTTATCACTAGAAATTCCTTCGGTATGTGGGCAAAAGTTACTAAACAATGAGGTGGACATAGCCTTATTGCCTGTTACAGTTATTCCTACTTTAGATTATGCTGATGTAGTAAGTCCTTATTGTATTTCTTCAGATGGGGCAGTAGAGACTGTTTGTTTATTTAGTGAAGTGCCTTTAGAACAGATTGACACCATATTATTGGATTATCATTCTAGGACTTCAAATGCACTCGTTCAATTATTGTCCAAGCACTTTTGGAAAATCCAACCTAATTTTAAAACATCTGATGTAGATTTCGAGTCTAATATTAAGAGTAATACGGCTGGTGTCATAATAGGAGATAGGGCTTACAACTACAGAGATAACTTCCCATATGTTTATGATTTATCTGAAGAATGGAAAAAATTCAGTGGATTGCCTTTTGTATTTGCATGTTGGGTGAGTAATAAACCTCTAGATTTGTCTTTCAAAAAAGCCTTTTCTTCAGCTTTACAATACGGTATTTCTAATTTGGACTTAGCTTTATCAGAAAAGTCAGATGCTTTTGATACTCAAATTGATAAAATGAAATACCTCACAGAAGTGATAAATTACGATTTGACTGATGAGAAAAGAAAATCGATGCAAATGTTCTTAGATTTAATCTCCTAAATTACCTTCTTTTATTGGCAGCTTCTTGTTGTTTCTTAGCCATATCTTCCAAACGCTTCTGGAATTTAGATTTCTTAACAGGCTTTTTCTTGTTATTCTCTATTTGAGCCAAAATTGCATCTTCGTTAATGAAATATTTTCTCATAACAAATTGCTGTCCAAAGGTTACCATATTAGCTAAGAAATAGTAATAACTCAATCCAGCAGCATAATTATTAAAGAAGCCTAAGAACATTATTGGCATAAGGTACATCATCCATTTCATTTGTGCCATTTGTGGCCCACTCATCTGACTATTCATTCTAGTATATAACAATGTAGAAATAGTCATAAGTAGGGTAAACAAACTAACATGGTCACCATAAAATGGAATCTCAAACGGTAAATCTAGAACTGAATCGTAAGTAGATAAATCCGTTGCCCACAAAAAGGATTTTTGGCGAAGTTCTATACTAGCGGGGAAGAAACGAAACAATGCAAATAAAATAGGCATCTGTAACAGCATAGGGACACAACCTCCAAGAGGGTTAACTCCAGCTTTTTTGTAAAGTGCCATAGTCGCTTGTTGGGCTTTCATCGGATCTTTATCCTTGTGCTTTTCGGTAATTTTATCAATTTCAGGTTTTAGAACCTTCATTTTAGCTTGTGATTTGTAAGCCTTCAATGTAAAAGGTGCTAGAGCCATCTTAATGATGAAAGTCATTATTAAAATGATGATACCGTAATTAGTGATACTGTTGTCTAACCAGTTAAAAATTGGAATAACAGCATATTTATTAACCCATCTAAAGATACCCCAACCTAAAGGTATCATTCTTTCCAAATCCATATTGTAGGCTGAAAGTGTCTCGTAGTGGTTTGGACCTAAGTACAATTTTAAGGGTATACTTTCTCTAGAATTATGATTGTATGCCAATTGAGTTTCTACCTCAAGGTTTTTCACAAAATTCGTCGAGCTTTCTTTAGTTGTGGTTTTTACTGAAGTCGGTTTTTCGAAGCCGTCATTATTGATAAGTACTGAGCTAAAGAATTGGTGTTTTAGTCCAATCCACTGGGCTTTTCCTTCTAAAATTTCCTCATCATCTTTAGTTTCTGAAAGGTAATCTACTTCATCGTTGAGGTATTTGAAGTACACTGTTGAATACATTCTTTCATTTTCTATACTCTTTTCTGTACTCGGCAAATTGATAGACCATTTTAACTCCAAGTCATTGCGATTGGAAGGGATAATTTTCTCTAAACCAACAGTATTTACATTGAAGTCCATCATGTAATCGCCGTCATTGAGTTGGTAGACGTACTCCAAGTATCCACCATTAGACGCCATCATACGCATAGCGACAGAACGGTCTGATTTGTCTACAGATTTGAAATATAAGTCTTGGGTATTAATGATACGATTTCCTTCAGAAAAGAATGTGATATTAAAAGCTGAAGAATCTCTATCGACAAGATTTAGGGGCAAAGAATCAGTAGTTTGATAGTCTTTCAAAATAGCCGAAACTATTCGTCCTCCTTTAGGTGAAATAGATAATTTCAAAACATCATTTTCAATAACGATGTCTTCATCGCTACCTTGTGCCGAGGGAGCAAATACACCATATGTACGTTGGTGTAAATCATTGAGCTCAGTAGTGTCTGAAACAATACTAGTATTCGTTTCTTCATTTAAAGTAGTTTCTTCTTCTACAATAACGGTAGTGTTGTTGTCAGATGTTTCTATTTCTACTTCAATTACTGGTGGGAATAGGGCATTGTAGCCAACTACTATTAATACAATTAAAATGACGCCTGTTATGGAATTTCTGTCCATTGTTTAGTGTTGTTTTGAATAGGTTATTGCTGCACCGATAAATCCTACAAATAGGGGTTGTGGACTTGCTACGGTACTTTTGTATTCTGGGTGAAATTGGACACCAACAAACCATGGGTGTTCAGCAACTTCTATAATTTCAACAAGATTAGATTCAGGATTTAATCCTGTAGTTTTCATACCTGCCGACTCTAGTTTTTCTTTGTAATCGTTATTGAATTCATAACGATGTCTGTGTCGTTCTTTGATATTTACTTTTTGATAACACTCAAAAGCTTTTGAATCTTCCTCAACCTGACATGAATAAGCCCCCAAACGCATTGTACCACCTTTATCGGTCACCTTCTTTTGATGATCCATCAAATCAATAACGGGGTTTGATGTATTGGGGTTAATTTCTGTGGTATGTGCATCTGCTAAATTCATAACGTTTCTAGCATATTCTATTACTGCGCATTGCATTCCTAAACAAATACCGAAGAATGGCATTTTTTCAGTCCTAGCATATTTGACAGCTTCAATTTTTCCTTCTATGCCTCTATCGCCAAAACCTGGTGCAACTAATATTCCATCAAATTGCTTTAGTTTTTCTTTAGCATTAGAGGAATCAATTTCTTCGGATTGTATCCAAAATACCTTGACTTTGCACTGATTAGCAGCCCCACTGTGTATGAATGCCTCAGCAATGGATTTGTAAGCGTCTTGAAGTTCGACATACTTTCCTACAACCGCAATTTTTACTTCTGATGTAGGATTTTTTAGTCGTGATAAAAAGTCGTTCCAGATGTGTAAAGAAACATTGGTTTCGTCTTTTAGACCTAGTTTTCTTAGTGCTACTTTATCTAGCATTTCCGATTGCATAAGTAAAGGCACATGATATATGCTTTCAGCGTCCAAAGACTCAATAACTGCATCTCTTTCTACATTACAGAATTGAGCTATTTTCCTTTTAATTTCAGAACCTAAATGGTGCTCAGTACGGCAAACCAAAATATCGGGTTGAAGCCCCAATTCTCTTAGCTTTTTAACTGAGTTTTGAGTAGGCTTTGTTTTTAATTCCCCAGCTGCCGAAAGGTAGGGTACTAAAGTTAAATGAATATTGATGGCATTAGATTCCATTTCCCACCTTAACTGTCGCACGGCTTCTATGAACGGTAGAGATTCAATATCTCCTACCGTACCACCAATTTCTGTGATGACAATGTCATACTGACCAGTTTCACCAAGAATCTGAATGTGCTCTTTTATCTCGTTAGTGATGTGAGGTATAACTTGAACGGTTTTACCTAAGTAATCGCCACGTCTTTCTTTGTCGATAACGGATTGGTAAATTCTACCCGTAGTAACGTTATTGGCTTGAGAAGTGGTAGAAGATAAAAAACGTTCGTAATGACCTAAATCTAAGTCTGTTTCGGCACCATCATCAGTCACAAAACATTCACCATGTTCGTAAGGATTCATAGTACCCGGATCTACATTGATGTAAGGATCTAATTTTTGAATGCTTACTGAATAACCTCTGGCTTCCAACAACTTTCCTAGAGAGGCTGATACAATTCCTTTTCCGAGTGAAGAGGTAACTCCCCCTGTAACAAAAATATACTTAGTTGGGGAGGATTTACTCATTTTGGAATTAGGTGTTTGGTGTAAATTTATTTGTTTGCGAAATTAAAAGAAAATCTAAGATGAAAATAGATTTTTTTTAAAAAGTTAAACTCAAACCTACACTAGGCATAATTGGTAATTGGTTAACTCGTTTGTATTCTATTCTGTTGAAATAAAAGATATTTTCTCTATTGTACACATTAGTAACTCCAACATTCCATTCGAATGTAGAGTATTTGCTCAATTTATGTTGTTTTTTTAACGCAATATCCAAGCGATGATACCAAGGTAATCTACCTTGATTTAGTCCAGCATAGATAATTCCTAACTCGCCACTCTCTGATGTGTAGTTGGTGTTAATGCCATCAGAAAAGTCAAGTGAGGGGTAGAAGCCTTGCGTTTGAGTAAAAGGAAAGCCTGAGCCGATATTCCAACGGGCATCAAAACTCCAATTGTTTTCCGCACCAAACTTATAAGTGCTGACTAAGTTTATGTTGTGCCTTCTGTCGAAGTGTGGATTATATTCTATTTCTTCTCCTGTTCTAGTGATGTGACCAAGGGAGTAAACCAACCAAAAATAGAATTTAGGGTCGTTATATTTTAGTACAACATCAATCCCTTTTGCTAGTCCTTGTTCTATGATAAAGTCTGGGTCAGATAGGGTAATTTTTTCTTTGTTGATGTTCGTCAGTTGGGTAAAGTCTTTGATGTAGCCTTCTAGGTTAAAGTCAATCTTTGAGGAGATATCATATTCTAAACCAAGAATTAGGTGGTTGGCCAATTGTAATCCATTGACGACTTCTTCGCCTTTAAATTCATCGGGTAAATTGTCTGGAGCAGAAAGGAAACCATAAAATAAGTTCACTACATCTTGGTCCGAGTTGGTGCTCACCAAATTTTGAGAATATCTTCCTGCTGCTAATTTTAAACGCAGATTGTCAGTAGCTAAAAACTTTGCACCTAGTCTAGGTTCAAATGTAGCACCTAAAGAATTGTATTTGTAAATTCTAACCCCAGGGTCTATGATAAGTTTTTGGGTTTTGATTTTATATCTTAAAAAACCTGATAATTCAGTTGAATTTTCTTTTTGTTCCGTTTTTAAACCTGTAGCATTGGTGAAGTCAAAATCAGTTTGATACCCTAAAACTTCAAGTCCATATTGCAGTTCATTTTCGTTATTGAAACTCGTAAAGTTCAGCCCTAAGTTAAAACCATTCACCCCACTTTGTCGGGGGTTTAATATAGCTTCTTCCAGACGAATGAGATAGGAAGAATAGGCAAATGTACCTTCTATTATTGTTGAAGTTCCTGAGGGTACAAGAATGAAGTTACTACCGATGCCTCCTGAATTCCAACCTAAATTCGATACATCTCTATAACTTACCTTGTCTCTATAGTTATAGCCAAACATGCTCCACTTGCTTCCGTTACTACTATTGACAGAAATTTTACCATATAAATCGGTGTAACTGTATGGCAAACCAGCCGTATCTATGTAGGTATAAAGTAGTTTTGAGCTTTTATCAAGATAAGATGTTTTAGCTGAGAGAATGAAAGATGCATTGCCACCTTTTTTAAAGAAAGGACCTTCCAGCATTAGCTTACTACCAAAGCTATTGGTTGATACTTTACCTGCCAATCTATTTTTATTACCGTCTTTGGTAGTGATGTCCATAATAGATGAAATACGTCCACCATATTGTGCTCCAAAGCCACCAGTATATATGTCGGCATTTCTAATTAAATCCGTATCGAATACAGAGAATAAACCAATGGAGTGAAAGGGGTTGTAAACAATCATACCATCTAGTAAAACCTTGTTTTGTATGGGTGAACCTCCTCTTATATATAGTTGTCCTCCTTGGTCGCCAGTAAATACTACACCAGGCAAAACTTGTAGGTATTGGGCTAAATCGGGTTCACCACCAATAGCAGGAATTAACTTAATATCTTTTGGGGTAATCTTGGTAACAGATACTTTTACTTCAGTTTTCATTTCTTGCCTATCGGCAGATACTGTCACGGTTTCTATCTGTACTGATGAAGGTGAAATTTCTAACTTTCGGTTAAGTATTTGTTTGTCTTTAAGTGTGATTTCTTGACGTAGGGTGTCGTAACCTATGTAGGTAACGAATAAAGTGTGATTTCCTACTGGTACATTGGTGATGTTAAAGAAGCCATTAACATCCGTAGATGCTCCTATCGATTTACCTTCTATAATTACATTACAGAACATAATAGGCTCTCCGTTTTCCTTGTCATATACGAAGCCTCTAACGCTACCTTTTTGAGCAAAAAGCGTAAGTTGAGCAAAGAGTAATAGTAGAAAAGTTAGTTTAGTTTTCATCAATCAATTTGAGGGGGCAAAGGTATTGTTTTTAATGCAGAATTTTGAACAAAAATTCTTTTAACAATTCACCGTCATTTATGGAATAGTTATCAATGCCTTTGGATTTCATATCATATGTTCTGCATAGCCCGATAATATACATAGACTTTCTTTTGCTGTAATTCCTGGCTGCCATTTGATAATCTTTAATGAAGTAAGGGTTTACTTTCAGCACTCTTACTGCATTATTGCTAGATTTATCTTTTAGAGTATGGTACAACAGCACTTTTTGGAAGAAATTGAAAATAACGCCAACGCTAACAACTAGCGGATTGTCTTTGGGGTTTTGAGCAAAAAAGTTTGCAATACGATTAGATTTTAGAATATCCTTTTTAGCTAGTGCATTAGTCAATTCAAAATTGTTGTAGTCTTTACTGATGCCGATATTTGTTTCAATACTTTCCGCCGTTATTTCACTATTGGCTGGTGTAATTATCATCAGTTTATCCAGTTCGTTGCTGACTTTATTTAAATCGTTTCCTAAATATTCAGCTATTAGGTGAGAAGCCTTGTGCCCAATCTTGTATTGCTTGGAGGAGAGGTAGTTTACTATCCACGCTGGAACTTGATTGTCGTACAATTTCTTACTTTCAAAAAGGACTGCTTTTTTGGATAAGGTTTTGTAAATGCTTTTGCGTTTATCTAGAGATTTGTATTTGTGACAAAAAACAAGAATGGTTGATTCTTGAGGATTCTTGAGGTAGTTCTCCAGCTGTTCTATTTTTTTGAGTTGCTGAGCCTCTTTGACAATAACTACCATTCGCTCACCCATAAACGGAAATTGTTTGGCAGTAGAAATTACAGTTTGAACATCAATATCTTTAGCATACAATACCGTTTGATTAAATTCTTTTTCTGTGTCGTTAAGTACTTCGTTACTGATGTAATCACTGATGTAGTCTATATAATAGCTTTCTTCACCCATTAGAAAATACACGGGCTGATATTTTTTTGCTTTTAAGTCCGAAAGGATTGCTTCAAAATTCATTTCTTTGTGCTATTACTATGCTACTTAATTTAAACCTGCCAAAATACGACTTCAAACTTAAACGGATTGAAGGTTCCGAATATATTTTTGATGAAGTTAGAAAAAAATACATCAAACTGACACCCGAGGAGTGGGTAAGGCAAAATTTGGTACATTACTTGAATGTTCATAAGAAATATCCCGTTTCCTTGATGTCTATTGAGCATGCATTGGTGTATAACGGTATGAAAAAACGTGCCGATATCGTTTGTTTTGATACGTTAGGAAAAGCTACATTTATAGTAGAATGTAAAGCTCCTAGTGTCAAGATTAGCCAAAAGGTTTTTGAGCAAATAGCACGTTATAATTTTGATTTAAAAGTACCTTATTTGATGGTTTCTAATGGCTTAGAGCACTATTGCTGTCAAATGAATTATGATAAAGCATCTTTTGATTTCTTAGAGGAAATTCCAGAATATCAAAATTAGATTTTATTTATTGCACCCCTAATGTGAAAAGTGTAGATTTGCTACCCCAATTTTTACATTATGAACTTAGAAGGAATTTTATCCATTGCTGGAAAACCAGGTCTTTTCAAGATTATAAGTCAAGCCAAAAACACCATTGTTGTGGAGTCATTAATTGATAAAAAGAGAATGCCACTTTACGCTTCTCATCAAGTTAGTGCTTTAGAAGATATTGGCATATATACCTATTCTGATACAGTGCCATTAAGTGATATTTTTGATGCTATTGCTGTTATAGAGAACGGTGGAGCTTGTATAAATCACAAGTCGCCAAAAGATGAAATGTTTACTTGGATGAGAGCTGTTTTACCTGAGTTTGATGAAGACCAAGTTTACCATTCTGATATTAAAAAATTAGCACAATGGTACAATATCTTACATGAAAAAGGCTTGATAGAAATGTCTAAAAAAGAAACTGCTAAAAAAGAAGTTAAAGAAGATTAATAAAACTATTATGGAAAGTAATACTGCAAAAATACCGACTCGTCCAAAAAGACAATTTATTGATGAAAATTTAATGGTTGACAGTTGGGGAAAAATTGAAGTTTATTTTAAATCCTTATTGCATAAAGATATTAATTCTGTAACTGACTTGGAGCAATGGATGCTGAATAGGAGTGAGTTAGAATCTGTTTTGGAGGAAGAACAGGCTTGGAGATATATCAAGATGAACATTGATACCACAGATCAGAAATTAGCTAAAGATTTTGCTTTTTGGATTCAAGAGATATCTCCCAAAGTAGCCCCTTTTTCTCATCAGTTAAATGTAAAACTCTATAGAAGTCCATATTTGAAAGAATTGGACAATGAAAAATACCGCATCTACCTTAGAGGTTTGCAAAAAGCTATCGAAATATATAGAGATGAAAATATTCCTTTGATGGTTGAAATGGAAACCAAGCAACAAGAGTATGGTGCTATTGCAGCCAAGATGACCGTTGAAATTGATGGTCAAAAAATGACCATGCAAAAAGCAGCTCAGTTTTTGAAGGATACGAATAGAGAAAAACGTGAAGAAGTCTTTAATACCATCAATAACAGACGATTGCAAGATGTTGATGCTCTTGACAAATTATTTGATGAACTGATAGCACTACGTCAGCAGATTGCTAAAAATGCTGGTTTTGAAAATTATAGAGATTACAAATTTACAGCTATGGGGCGTTTCGATTATACCCCAGCAGATTGTTATGCTTTTCACGACTCTATAGCTAAAGAGATAGTACCCATTATTGAAGGCTTTGACAAAAGCCGAATGGACAAGATGGGTTTAGAAAATTATAAACCTTGGGACACCTCAGTAGATGCAAGTGGCAAAGCCCCTCTAAAACCTTTTGAAGGTGGTGAAGATTTAATCAATAAATCCATCCGTTGTTTTGAGCGTTTACGTCCGTATTATGGCGAGTGTTTAAGTACTATGAAGGCTATGAAGTATTTGGATTTGGAATCTAAAGAGGGCAAAGCACCGGGAGGATTTAATTATCCTTTGTACGAAATAGGTGTTCCTTTTATTTATATGAATGCAGTGGGATCGCAAAGAGATTTGGTGACGATGGTGCACGAAGGTGGACACGCTATCCATTCTTTTTTAAGTAGAGATTTAGCCTTAGCTGACTTCAAAAGCGTTCCTTCAGAAGTGGCTGAACTAGCCTCTATGTCTATGGAGCTTATATCTATGGATACATGGGATGAGTTTTACGACAACCAAGAAGAACTTAATAGGGCTAAGAAAGAACAAATGCAAAAGGTCTTGGAAGGTTTGCCTTGGATTGCAGCTATTGACAGATTCCAACAATGGATTTATACTACTCCGCATACAGCAGACGAAAGACGTGCCGAATGGGAAAACATTATGTCTGACTTAAGTAGTTCATTAGTAAATTGGGACGGTTACGAAAAAGCCCATCAGAACATATGGCAACGACAATTGCATTTGTACGAAGTACCTTTTTATTATATAGAATATGGTATGGCACAATTGGGTGCAATCGCTATGTGGAGAAGTTACAAACAGCTAGGAAATACCGCCTTAGATAATTACGATGCAGCTCTAAAATTAGGCTATACCAAATCCATTGGAGAGCTTTACCAAACAGCAGGTATAGAGTTTAATTTCTCACAAGATTACGTCAAAGAGTTGGCCGACTTCATCAAAGCAGAATTGGCTAGTATGAACTAAGATTTATTATTATTCTTGGATTTTTTGATTTAGACTATGCCACCCTCTACCGCTTTAGACGGATTCAAATCCATTATCCTCAAGTATGCTTTTTGCTAAAGCAATTCGTATTCCTGATGCACAACAGTTAATAATAATCTTATCCTTTTTAAGTTTATTGAGTTTTTTACTGAGTGTATTTATTGGAATATTTACGGCTCCTTTAATGTGATTGTTTTCAAATTCGGCTGGGCTTCGAACGTCTAAAATTAGTGCACCTTCTTTTACTTTCTAGGCGAAATCGGCTTCTGGAGCGATGCCAAATAATGCTTTTATGCTATTAATCATTTTTCATGCTTTTATTTTCAACGCGAAGATACTATTTAAAACTTATTTTTCATTTAAATACTTTTCATTTTAGGTAAAAGCTCGTTCATTTTCAGTACATCAAAGTCTGTTAAGTAATATTTAATTTTGATATAGCCATTACGCATTTTAATACTAACAAAATAGTCATCTTCTACTTTGGTGAATTTACAGCTACCACCATAACAATAGAACCCATCGATACATGAATTAAGTAATTTGCCTAGTGAGTCCACTTGACTTTCGGAGTAATATGATTTTAGAATACGCTTGTTAAAAATATCGTTATCTCAATCTGTTGTGGCGGTGTTGTTTTGTGAATAAGAATTTATCGAAAATGATAGCCCTATCATTAGAAGTAATCATTTCATGATTTTAGCTTTATGTTCTATCAAAAAGTATGAAATTTTAGCAAATTTAATTGATTGAAACAGTTGTGTGCTATTGTACAGAAAATGACTACTTTTGCAGACTTTCAAAAAATAGAGCAAATATGAATATCACGCAAGAGAGCATAGATGATTTGAACGCTAAACTTAAAGTAGAAGTTTCGGCAAAAGATTATGAAGCTAAAGTACAAGAGGTAATTGTCAATTACAGAAAGACGGCTAGTATCCCTGGTTTTCGTAAGGGTAAAGTGCCAATGGGACAGGTTAAAAAAATGATTGGTAAATCCGTATTGGTAGACGAAGTGAATAAATTACTTCAAGAAGCTATCTACAAGCACATTACCGAAAATAAAGTTGAAGTCTTAGGAAATCCTTTGCCATTAACTTCAGAAGTGGATTGGGACAATGCCACAGACTTTACTTTCGAATACGAAATGGGTTTAGCTCCTGAATTCAAGGTTACTCTAGACAAAAAAGGCAAATTTGACTTTTTGAAAATTGTAGCGGACAAGAAAATGGTAGATCACTATGTTAATGATATGGCCAAGCGTTACGGAAAGATGACCCATCCAGCCAAGTCTGAAAAGATAGATTTAATGATGGGTGAGTTTACTCAATTAGATGCTGATGGCAATGTGTTGGAAGGTGGTGTTAATCATACTGCCTCAGTAGCATTGGATATTATTCAGGATAAAAAAGCTCAAAAAGCATTATTTGGATTAGCAGAAGGTGATGAAGTTACATTACGTGTCAATAAGGATTTTTCCAACGATGCACACCACATGCTAAATATTAAGAAAGAAGAATTAGAGACTCTTGACGCAGATTTCAATTTTAAAGTGAACAAAATTAGCCGAATGGAACCGGCTGAATTAAATCAAGAGTTATTTGATAAGACTTTTGGCAAAGACACTGTAAAAAGCGAAAAAGAATTTAGAGCCAAAATAAAAGAAGAAGTAGAGAAATCCTTCCTTAGTGAAAGTGATAACAAATTGAAAAATGACATTATTCTACATCTTATCAAAAAAACTAAAATGAGTTTGCCGGATACTTTTTTGAAGAAATGGCTAGTGACGACTAACGAACAAGGCTTGACTGCAGAGCAGGTAGAAGCCGAGTACGAGCAATACTCTAAGAGTCTGAAATGGCAATTGATAGAGAATAAAATTATCAAGGAGCATAATTTAGAAGTGAAAAATGAAGATATTTTAGTACACGCTAAAGAACTAATCGTTTCTAACTTTGCACAATACGGTCAACCAGCACCAGAGGATAAAAAGCTAGAAGAAATAGCTGTCCAAGTGTTGGGTAACGAAGAAGAACGTAAGAAAATATACAATCAGTTGTACGATGTAAAAACAATGGCATTGTATAAAGAAAAGTTTACTCTTAAAGATAAAGAGGTGACTTACGATGAATTTGTTAAATTAGCAACTGAAAAATAAAAACCATACGATATGTTTGACCCATCAGAAGAGTTTAGAAAGTTTGCTACCAAAGACCGTGGTATCAGTAGCACTACATTAGACCGATTTCAGTCGGCTTACGCTAACTATATTTCGCCAACCATTATAGAAGAGCGTTCCATGAACGTGGCTTCCATGGATGTGTTTTCTCGTTTGATGATGGATAGAATTATCTTTTTGGGTGTGCCTATTAACGATTATGTGGCTAATATCATACAAGCCCAATTGTTATTTCTAGAATCTGTAGATTCGGAAAGAGGAATTCAGATTTATTTGAATTCTCCGGGTGGTGGCGTTTATGCTGGATTAGGCATCTACGATACTATGCAATACATTAACCCTGATGTAGCTACTATCTGTACAGGTATGGCGGCTTCTATGGGTGCAGTATTGTTATGTGCTGGAGCATCAGGTAAAAGAACAGCCTTAAAACATTCACGAGTTATGATTCACCAACCTTTAGGGGGTGCTAGTGGTCAAGCTTCAGATATCGAAATTACTGCTAGAGAAATACAGAAGTTGAAAAACGAATTGTATGAAATCATTGCAAGCCACACAGGTAAATCTTTTGATGAGGTGTGGAAAGATAGTGATAGAGATTATTGGATGACAGCCGAAGAAGCTAAGGCTTATGGCATGATTGATGAAGTCCTGGTAAAGAAAAACTAAAAAAATAGTTTAAACTTTTAAAAACCACATGCTGTAAAGTATGTGGTTTTTCGTTATTTTTGTACCTATGTCAGAAGAGAAAAATACTAACTGTTCATTTTGTGGTCGAGATAAGCAAGATACCAACGTCTTAATAGCAGGTATCAATTCGCATATTTGTGACAGTTGTATTGAACAAGCTGTAGGTATTGTTCACTCTGAAAAAGAGGGTAAAGACCAGCAAATCCTTGCTGCTCAGATGAATTCACTCAAACCCATAGATATTAAGGCTCACTTAGACCAATACGTAATCGGTCAAGATAACGCCAAAAAAATACTTTCGGTAGCGGTTTACAACCACTACAAAAGACTTGTTCAGCCTCCTTCGGTAGATGAGGAAGAAATTGAGATAGAAAAATCCAACATTGTAATGGTGGGACAAACAGGTACTGGTAAAACACTTTTGGCACGAACTATAGCCAAAGTTTTGAATGTACCCTTTTGTATTGCCGATGCTACTGTACTTACTGAAGCAGGATATGTTGGTGAAGATGTTGAAGCTATACTCTCTAGGTTATTACAATCAGCCGATTATGATGTCAAAGCCGCACAAAGGGGTATTGTATTTATCGATGAGGTAGATAAGATAGCTCGTAAAAGTGACAATCCTTCTATTACCAGAGATGTGTCTGGAGAAGGTGTTCAACAGGCTATGCTGAAATTATTAGAGGGCGCAGTAGTGCAAGTACCTCCTCAAGGTGGTAGAAAACACCCCGAACAAAAAATGGTATCTATCGACACCAAAAATATCTTGTTCGTATGTGGTGGTGCTTTCGATGGCATTGATAGAGTAATAGGAAAGCGTTTGAGCACACAGGCTATTGGATATAATTCCAATAAAAAAGAGAAAGTAGATAAGGACAACTTGTTACAATACATCAGTCCGCAAGATCTAAAAGGATTTGGTTTAATTCCAGAGCTAATAGGACGTTTGCCAGTATTGACACACCTTAAGCCATTAGATAAAGAGGCTTTACGTCAAATACTTACCGAACCTAAAAATTCTTTGACCAAGCAATATGTGAAGTTGTTTGAAATGGACGATATTACTTTAAGTATTGATGATGAGGTGCTAGACTACATTGTCGAAAAAGCCATTGATTTTAAATTAGGTGCTCGAGGTCTTCGTTCTATTTGCGAAACCATAATGATAGACGCTATGTTTGACGGTCCCTCAGACTCCGAGAATAATAAAGAGTTTAAGCTTACTCTTGAATATGCCCAAAATAAGATAGAAAATTCTACACTTCAAAAGCTAAAAGTAGCTTAAGATTAGCGTTCAAAAGTTTGAAAAGTAAAAGCAAAAGAGTGCTTTTCATCAGATGGGTGTAAGTCAGTGTGTACCAGTTTCCAACTGTCATCTAAATCGTCAAAGTAGGTGTCGCCATCAATTTCTGTATGTACTCTAGTGAGATATATTCTATCTACAAGATTATTCTCAATAGCATGCTTATAAATCTGACCTCCTCCAATTACGAAAGGTTCTTTGTCACCAGCTTTTTGAGCCAGTTCTATAGCTTCCTCAACTGAATTTACGACTAAACAACCTTCGGCTTTATAGTCATCTTGTCTTGTTACGATAACATTTGTTCGGTTTGGTAATGGACGGTATTTATGAGGAATGGATTCGTAATTCCTTCTACCCATTATTACAAAATGCTCTTTGGTAGTGTCCTTGAAGAACTTCATATCAGTAGGCAAGTGCCATACTAAATCATTGTTTTTTCCTATGACTTTATTTTCCGAAACGGCTACTATTAAAGATACTACCATTAGCTTGTTGTTACATTATAAATTACACCTCTTTCTTCAAGGTAAGATTTTACAAATTCAAAATGTTCCCCTAAGTATTCAGGAGGAGAAATTCCAACTTTATTGTATTGACCATCAATGACTAAATTAGCGACAGCTGTGCAGGTGAAACCTGTAGTTCGTGCCATAGAAATGGTATTGTCTTGATATCTATCTAGAAGGTAATATTTGTACTTGACTTCTTTGCCATTCTCTTTACCTTTAATATGTATACGCATTACGGTAAAGTCTTTTTCACCTTCTTTTAATTGCCATTTGGGGAATAGTAGTTTTGACGTTAAATCAATCGGTCGTATCATTTGACCATTAACCTCAATTTCATTATAAGAGAAAAAACCACTTGTTCTAAGTACCTTGAGGTACTCTACACAGCCAGGGTAACGCAATGTTTTTTCTATCATATTAGGAATGTGTGGCATAGTGTCTATTAGCGACCTTAAGCCATCAGAATTCCAACTTTCTAAAGTGCCGACACCTTCAAATTCTATTAGTTCGGTCTCAGACAAAGCTTCTTTAGTAACGACTTGTCCACTTTGAACGTATCGTGCAGGTCGTATGTATTCCTCAATGACATCTATAGGTGAAAAAACAGCTTTATACTCATAGGGCCACTCTCTAATTTCTGGTAATCCTCCTACTAGACATTCGTAGTCAGAAATTTCCATTTGATGGTTGTGATATCCTAAAATAATATTACCCATGCCAGGAGCTACGCCACAATCCATAACAGCTACAACGCCCATTTCTTTAGCCAGTTCGTCTAGGTCGAAAGGGTCTTCAGGAAAAAATGAAATATCTACACAGTTTTTTCCTGCTTTAATAATGGTTTCTAAAGTTTGATAACCCATAAATCCAGGTAC
>Ga0115013_10000822_pt1 | contig 18452 bp, 22 predicted proteins | sample SouAtlMetagenome_2_FD_88686 | JGI IMG/M metagenome (GOLD analysis project Ga0115013, IMG submission 88686) | Marine eukaryotic phytoplankton communities from Atlantic Ocean - South Atlantic ANT15 Metagenome | ecosystem: Environmental > Aquatic > Marine > Oceanic | place: South Atlantic Ocean...
AAAAAAAAATAATTCAACCAACTATAGACGGCTTAATGAAAGACAAAATAATCTATAAAGGATTTATATTTTTCGGACTTATAAAAGTAAAAGAAGAGCCATACGTGATTGAATATAATGTGAGAATGGGTGATCCAGAATCAGAGGCCGTTTTACCCAGAATTAAATCTGATTTATTAGAGCTTTTATATTCAGTAAGCAAAGGTCAGCTAAATCATCAGGAAGTTATCATCGACAATAAAGAATCAGCTACCGTTTTTTTGGTTTCAGGAGGCTACCCTGAGCAATATGAAAAAAACAAAGAAATATTTGGTTTAGATAAAGTTTCAGGCTCTATAGTTTTTCATGCTGGAGCTAAGTATGAAGAGGGCAAGGTGAAGACAAATGGCGGAAGGGTAATTGCTATAACTTCAATGGGAGCCACAGTAAAAGAAGCTTTGGACAAGTCCTACAATTCTATTAAAAATATTAGTTTTGAAAAAATGAACTATCGGGGAGATATTGGATTTGATCTATAAATAATCGTGAGCTGTAATTGTCTTGTCTTCTTCATTATTATCATCAAATTTTTTTAGTTGAATCATCCAGTAACAAAAAGCAGTGGAGCCAATGGCTAAAAATATCCAGACCATTATATTGGATAACCACCAATTATAATCACCAATTTCTCTCAATGCATCAAATGGAATAAAAAAATAGTTAACAAAAATATTTTCAATGGTATAAAAGATGTCTTTCATTATATATATAATTATTTACTTTGCAAATATACTAATCTTTATATGATAATAAGGTTTTTTAAAATTACAAAATTACCTCAAGTGATTACAGCTTCTATTGTGTCGCTAACAATCATGCTTGTTCTTAAAAACGGACATACTTCATTTAATGACTTTATTTCTTTAGCCTCTTTAATTTCAGTTTTTCTTTTATCACTTTTTATTATTTCAAAAAATTCAATTTTAAAAAACAATCAATTCACCACTCTAGGTTTAATTCTTTTCAGCGGAGCATATTTTAGAATGTCAACAGATATTAATATTGATATTTCATATATATTTTTATTGCTATCTATAAGGAGGATATATAGCTTAAAATCTAATAAAAATATAAGTAAAAAATTATTTGATGTAGGTTTTTGGTTAGCAATTTCATGCTTTTTTAACCCTTATAATATTTTCTTTTTAATAACTGTTGTTTTAGGAATTTATTTTTTTTATAAAATTAATCTTAAAATTATATTAAAGTCAATATGCGGCTTTTTAGCAGCAACTCTATTGCTTTTATTTTACACAAGCTATACTTCATTACAAACATTAAACGGAGATTTTATAATTAACTATTTAGATTTATCTATTATAGCCTTGAGCGCTGACAAAGCATCAATGAATAATGATTATTTTCATTGGTCTTTTGCAGTTTTATCCTGTATTCTATTTATATTTTATTCTTTTAAGTATTTTGGAAAAAATCTTTCAGAAAGAATAAAAAATCTTTTCCTTCTAATATTTTTCTTAAATTCTTTGATTTTGGTTTTATTAATTAATGAGTATTCGATTTTCTTATTCTTCCCTTTTCTGGTAACTTTGATAAAAATAATTTCTGAATTAAAGATGAACTTGTTTATTGAAATGACCATTTTAACAATTATTTTAATTAACTCTTATCCTTTTTAGAAACTCAAAAAACATAATATGAAAGTAGAAGTATCAAATGGTGAATTGCTGGATAAATTATCAATACTAGAATTAAAAATGTCAAATATCAGTGACCAAAAAAAACTAGTTAATATTAAAAAAGAACATAACGAACTAGACCCTTTAGCTAAAGAATTGTTTGATAAGTACGGCTTAGACCTAGAAGCTCTTTACAATAATTTATGCGCTATTAATAGTCAATTATGGGTAATTGAAGATGATATTAGAGAATGTGAAAGAAATAAGAATTTTGGAGACCAATTTGTTCAATTAGCTCGAGCCGTGTATTTTACAAATGATAAAAGAAGTGATGTAAAAAAATCGATTAATTTGTTAACTGACTCAGGCTTTGTAGAGGAAAAGTCTTACGAAGATTATCAATAAATATTATATTTTATTTTGGGAAAGCATTTATTAATCATAAGACTATCTTCATTTGGAGATGTAGCTATGACAGTACCTGTCATAGGATTGCTAAGGTCTAAACACCCTGAAATAAAAATTACAATTCTTACCACGGAGTTTTTTTCTGCATTATTTAGTCAAGTACCCAATATTAACTTTATTTTCTTTGAACCAAAACATAAAACACTTTCTGGTTTATACTCTCTTTCAAAGGATATTAATAATTTAAATCCAGACTATGTGTTAGACCTCCACAATGTATTAAGAACCAAGATGTTAAGATTGTTTTTAGCCCTTTCTCGCAATAATATTAAAGCAAATTTTATACTTGATAAAGGAAGAAAAGAAAAAAAAGAATTAATAAAAGGCGTTACTTTTAAACAATTAAAATCAATGCACCAAAGATACGCAGATGTATTATGCGGGTTGAATATTAAACTAGATTTAAGAAATTTTAAATATTATAAAAAAATTAATATTTCTAATAAAAATTACAATTTTAATACCCAAAATAAGATTATCGGCATTGCCCCTTTTGCAGGTCATATTTGTAAGGAATACTCTTTGACCAAAATCATTGAAATAATAGCCTTTTTAAACGATACATATGAAATATTAATTTTTGGAGGACCTGGAGATGAGACTAAAAAAATTAAAGAAATTTGTAAAACAAACAAGAATACTTACAATATTTCAACGGATTATTCTTTAGAAGAGCAAATGGGTATTATTTCTAATCTTGATTTAATGATTTCAATGGATTCTGCAAACGGTCATATAGCATCATTATTCGGAATTCATGTGCTAACAATATGGGGGGCAACACACCCATTCACAGGATATGCTCCTTATATGCAGCCTGAAATAAATTCGATAACACCTGATATAAAAAGCTATCCTAAACTACCCGTTACTATATATGGCTCCAATTGCCCAAGGGATTATTTAGACTCTATAAATAGTATTAAGACAAAAACAATTTTAAAAAGAGTAGAAGAATTAATTTAAATATCGTCAACATCTACATATATTTCTTCCGATGTAGGATATGCTTGACAAGTAATTATTAATCCCTCTTCGATTTCACCATCTGTCAAAATATAATTCTGCTCTAATTCAACTGAGCCTGATTTCAATTTTGCTATACAAGTTGCACATGCCCCACCTCTGCAAGAATAAGGTGCATCAATGTCATTTTCAATAGCAGTATCTAAGACAGTTTGCTTTCTATTTCCTTTAACGGAAGTTTCCAAACCGTCAACTTTAAAAGTAATTTTTACCAGCTCCATTTCTTGTTTCTATACGAATTTACTTATTTTCTACCTTATAATAAAAAGATGACTATTTTTGTCCAAAGCACAATATCATTATCTATATTCTGTTTTATAAAATTGAATACTAAGTTTAAATATTGAAAAAATCATTATTAAATATTTTCCTGTTTTTGTTAGTCGCTATATTATTAGCGGGCTGCTCTAGAAAAAAAGATAAATTTTTGAATAAAAATTTCCACTCTTTAACAACCAAATATAATTTTCTATTTAACGGTAATAATTTATATGCTGAAGGATTATCAGATTTAGAAAATGATATTAGAGAAAACTTTTGGAATTTAATTCCCATTGAAAAGTTTAAGTATTATGACTTAGATGATGAAGAACGAGAAACTAATTTTACAAGAGCTGAAGAAAAAGCAACTTTAGCTATTCAAAAGCACTCTATGAATGTTGACGGAAAAGAAAGGAACCCTATAATGGATCAAGCGTATTTTCTTTTAGGGAAATCAAGATATTATGATAATAGATTTATCCCAGCTTTGGAAGCATTCAATTATATTTTATATAAATACCCTACAAGTGAATATATTAATAAAGTTAAAATTTGGAAAGAAAAGATTAATATTAGACTTGATCAAAACAAGTATGCAATTGATAACTTAAAAGAATTACTAGAGGAGGAGAATCTTTTGACGGAAGAAAAGTCAATTGCAAATTCATATATAGCTCAAGCCTTTATTAATATTGAAGAGATAGATAGCGCAACCCACTATTTAAAAAAATCAAATCAACAGCATAAGAGCATCACAAACAATTTAAGAAAGACGTTCCTTCTTGCACAACTATACCAGGACCTTTCAATATCAGATACAGCATACACATTATATTCAGAAATCATTGATTTGCACAGAAAAATTCCAAGAGAATTTTACATTAACTCTTTTATAAAAAGATCAATGGTTACAGATTCAATAGATGCAGAAATAGCAGAATTGAAGCTTCTTACAGAAAATTTTGAAAACAATAATTTTACGGATATTATTTTTTATCAGATTGCCATACTAAACTTAAAAAAAGCAAATTTGACTGAAGAGTTAGATTCTAATCAATTAGACTCTTTAGCAGTAATCAATTTCAATAAATCATTGAGGTCAGATCCAGATGATGAAATACTCATAGCGAAAAATTATAGAGAATTGGCAGAATTGAATTTTAGAAATAAGGAATATCTAAAGGCAGGATTATATTATGACAGTACTTTAAGTGAACTTAACACTAGATCAAGAGAATTTCGAAGAATAAAGAAAAAAAGAGAAAATCTAGACGATTTAATTTTTTATGAAACTCTCTCAAGCGAGTTAGATAGCATAATTACTTTAGTTAAAATGTCTGACAATCAAAGGGAAGAATATTTTAATACTTATATTCTGAAACTTCAAGCCCAAAAAGAGCAATCCAAACAAAAAAACAAAAATTATGGAAACTCAAACTCTTTAGATTCTAGCGTAAACTCAGACCTCGCTTTATTTTATTTTTATAATCAAACAGCAGTTGCTTTCGGTAAAAATGACTTTAAAAATAGATGGGGCAATAGAAGACTTGAAGATAATTGGAGGTGGTCTATATCTCCATCATCAATAACTGACAAAAAAGCAAAGAACAACGATGTGTCAATAAATAAGGATAGTATTTTTTCTGCTAATTATTATATTGGACTAATCCCAAAAGATCCATTAATAATTGACAGTATCAATAATCAGAGAAATAATGCTTATTTCCGATTAGGCGCTATTTATAAAGACCAATTTGAAGAGTATTATATTTCAAATAATAAATTATTTGCACTACTTGAAAACCAGCCTTTAAATAGCCTAATTCCACCATCAAAATATTTCATATATAAAAACTTTTTAGAACTAGACTCTTTAAATCAAGCTGAACAATTTAGAAACGATATTATTGTAAATCATAGTGACACAAAATATGCGACAATATTATTAGACCCAAAATCTGCTATTGGCAATGTTCAAAATGCTGTTGAAGTTTATCAGGAATTATACTCAAAGTATAATCAACAAAACTATCTCAAGGTTATTCAGGAATGCGATGAAAATATTTTAAATTTTAATGGAGAGCCGATAGTTACAAAATTCGAATTCTTAAAAGCGCTAGCAATAGCAAGATTATACGGATTAAAAGAATATGAAAAGGCTTTGAAATTTATAAAGATGAATTATTCTAGTACTCTTGAGGGGAAAGAGGCAGAATTAATTTTATCGGAGATTATCCCAACTATAAAAAATGAAGAGTTTTTGGAAAATAAACTATCGGATAATTACAAAATTATCTACACTTTTGATACAAAATCTGAAGAACTTATAAATAATCAAATTAAGGAACTGAAGGTATATATTGACAATGTAGATTACCTTGATTTAAGAGTATCTGAAGATTTTTACAATAATATTATTACATTTGTTGTAGTACATGGACTTAAAAGTTATGATGGAAGCCTAGGGCTAACTGAAAGACTTGAAAACTCTATTGACATTCAGGCAGATTCGTTTTTTGTAATATCATCTGATAATTACAAAACGATTCAAATTCATAAAAATTTAGATAAGTTTAATAATTAATTAATTTATGAGCAATACAAATCAACAAAATATGATTACGCAAGGCACTACTTTAGTGGGCGATATTTTTAGTGAAGGAGATTTTAGGATTGAAGGAAATATAAAAGGAAATATTAAAACCTTAGGTAAAATAGTAGTAGGAAAAACGGGTGTTATAAATGGAAGTTTAGAAGGTGAAAACGCTGATATTGAGGGCGGTTTTTCAGGCAAACTTAAGCTCTCAGGTATGCTAACATTAAGATCATCAGCCTATATCGAGGGTGAGGTAGAAATTGCAAAACTTTCTGTTGAGCCTGGAGCTACCTTTAATGCTACATGTTCTATGAAAGGCGGCGTTAAAGAACTAAACAATAGTGAAGAAAAACCAACAGAAAAGAAAGAAAAATCAGCATAGTTTTATAATTTATTCTCAACTAGCTGTTCAAATGCTTGTTGTAATTGTAGTCGGTGTGTTTTTAGGGCTTAAGCTTGATGAAATTTACCCAAATCAATACTCTTTATTTACACTAATATTTGCAATCTTTTCAATTTTATTATCAATATATTATACAATAATTCAGGCAACTAAGAATGAGTAAATTTTCAAGAGAAATCAAAGATTTCTTTATTATTTCCTTTACGACGGTAATTCTTTTTTTTATTCATCAATTTTTATTTTTAGAAATTTTTGAGAATGAAAAAGTGCCTTTAATTTCAATATATTTTTTTAACTATTTTGCTGTTCTAGTTTTCCTGGGTTTTTTTAAACTTAACCTATACTATAAACTAACAAATCCTCTAACTTCTTTTGTAACACTTACATTTATAAAAATGCTTGCAGTTGTTGCTTACTTTATTTATTTTAAAAACTACCAAGATTTTGATATAACGATGGTAGTGTATAATTTTTTTCCAGTGTATTTTTTATTCTTGACAATGGAAATCCTCAATCTTAAAAAATCATTAAATAATATTTAAAACTTCTTGATTTATTTTGTTTGAAATTTCCTTTAATGTGCTTACATTTGCAACCATATTAACAAGAAGAAATTTTAGCAAAAATGCTTTTAAGATTTTCAAGGATTTGCACTTCACTTTTACTATTACTTTTTTCTGCAAATATTTTTGCTAATCCAGCCGAAAAATCAGACAATTCTAAAGAGTTTGATGTAAATGAAATGATCATGCACCATATAAAAGATTCTCACGAATTTCACATTATGGATATCAATGGACATGCAGTTTCTTTCCCTCTCCCAATTATTTTGTGGACAGATAACGGCTTAGTTACATTCCTTTCGTCTGAATTTAATCATGATGACTCAGGAAAGGTTATTGTCAATAGAAAAAACCAAGCATTTATCAAGTATCATGAAAAGATATTTTATGCTGCTCAAACAGGAGAAAAAAATATTATATATGATTCTAATGGAGTTGTGCTAAACAAAAAGCCTCTTGACCTTTCAATTACCAAGATGGTTTTTTCCATGTTTATTTCTATGGTTTTACTTGTATTAATTTTTGTTGCAACAGCTAGAACTTATTCTCAATCTAGAAATGGGGAGCCTACTGGACTTGGAAAATTCACTGAGCCATTAGTTCTTTTTATAAAAGACGAAGTTGCTCTCCCAATGATTGGTGAGAAAAATTATCAGAAATATATGCCGTTTTTATTGACTTTATTTTTCTTTATATGGATAAATAATGTAATGGGTCTTATACCTTTTTTCCCATTTAGTGCAAACCTTAGCGGAAACATAGCCTTTACATTCGTACTTGCTGTAATAACTTTTATCATTACCACATTAGTTGCAAATAAAGATTATTGGAAACATATTTTTTGGATGCCAGGGTTACCAGTTCCTATGAAATTATTTCTTGCTCCGATAGAGTTTTTAGGTATTTTCATTAAACCAATCTCGTTAATGATAAGGTTGTTTGCAAATATTTCAGCAGGACATATTATAATATTAAGCCTAATATCACTGATTTTTATTTTTAAGAGCATACTGTTAGCTCCAGTATCTTTATTCTTTTCTGTATTTATCAGTCTTATAGAGGTTTTAGTTGTTGCCATTCAGGCATATATTTTTACAATTTTGTCTGCCATGTACATCGGCAGTGCAATCGAAGAACATGAACATTAATTTTAAATTTTAAAAACATGAGTTTAATTATTTTTTTACAAGAAACAATGGTTGATTATGGAGCATTTGCTGCAATTGGAGCTGGTTTAGCTGCAATTGGCGCAGGTATAGGTATTGGCCAAATTGGAGGATCAGCTATGGAGGCTATGGCAAGACAGCCAGAAATGCAAGCCAAGCTTCAAACATCAGCAATTGTATTAATTGCCTTTGTTGAAGCAGTTGCATTATTTGCAGTAGTAGTATCTCTTATTAAGTAGATACTTGAATTAATTTTAATTAGTTAATATGGATTTAGTTACACCAGACATTGGTCTTATTTTTTGGACGACAGTTTCCTTTGCGATTCTTTATTTTGTTTTATCAAAATTTGCTTGGAAGCCAATTTTAGGCGCAGTAAATGAAAGAGAAAAATCAATTAAAGAAGCACTTTCTGCAGCAGAAAAAGCAAAAGAAGAGATGGCTAATTTGAAAGCAGATAACGAAAAGATTTTAAATGAAGCTAAGCTTCAAAGAGAGTCATTGTTAAAAGAAGCAAGAGAAATAAAATCAAAAATTATAGCTGATGCTGAAAACGAGGCAACTGAGAAAGCCAACAAACTTATTGAATCTGCAAAAAATGCAATTCAAACAGAAAAATCTGCGGCCATGAAAGAATTAAAAAACACCGTTGTGGATTTATCTCTTGAAATTGCAGAGAAACTTCTTTCAAAAGAACTTGATAATAAAGAAAAACAATTAGAGAATATTCAAGATATTCTTGATAAAACTAAACTTAATTAATGCAGTCTAGAGCAGCCATAAGATACGCCAAGGCAGTTTATGAAATTGCGTATGATGAAAATTCTGTAAATGAAGTTTTCAATGACATGAGTCTTGTTAAAAAATTAAATGGCAGTTCGGCAGATTTTAAAACCTTACTATCAAATTCTCAGATAAACTCTAGAGATAAGAAAAATGCGATTTTATCTCTTATAGACAATCATAATTCACTAACTATAAAGCTTTTAGACTTACTTATTTTTAATAAAAGAGTTTCTATAGTTGGTGATATCGCAACTAGTTTTATACAATTATATAACAAGCATAATAATATAAAGGAAGCTTTGGTTATTACGGCATCACCAATTAATAAAGAATTGGAGTCCGAAATTTTGTCAAAGATTAATATTCCTGATGCAAAAGCTATTAATCTTAATAATATTGTAGATCCAAGTATAATCGGAGGGTTTATAATAAGATATGACGGCAAAGAATACAATTCAAGTATAAAACAAAATTTAAATAACTTAAAAAAAGAACTTACAAATTAGAGACTATGGCCGAAGTAAATCCAGCTGAGATTTCAGCTATATTAAAAAAACAATTAAAAGATTTTGATTCATCATCATCTTTAAATGAAATAGGAAGTGTATTAACTGTAGGAGATGGAATAGCCAGAGCTTATGGACTTTCAAATGCCCAATATGGAGAACTTGTAGAATTTTCAAATGGTACTCAAGGTATTGTTTTAAATCTTGAAGAAGATAATGTAGGTATTGTATTGCTTGGCTCATCTACGGATATTAAAGAAGGCGATACAGTCAAAAGAACATCAACAATTGCATCTGTTAAGGTAGGTGAAGGAATAGTGGGAAGAGTTGTCGATACTTTAGGAAATCCAATTGATGGAAAGGGAGATTTAAAAGGCGAATTATATGAGATGCCTCTTGAAAGGAAAGCTCCTGGGGTTATATTTAGACAACCCGTAAATGAGCCATTGCAAACAGGCATTAAATCTGTTGATGCGATGATACCTATCGGAAGAGGTCAGAGAGAGCTTGTGATTGGTGACAGACAGACAGGTAAAACGACTGTATGTATTGATACTATATTAAATCAGAAAGAGTTTTATGATGCTGGAGAGCCTGTATATTGTATATATGTTGCTGTTGGTCAAAAAGCTTCTACGGTTGCTGGAATAGCAAAGATTTTAGAAGATAAAGGAGCCTTAGCTTATACAACAATTGTTGCAGCAAATGCATCTGATCCTGCTGCCATGCAAGTATATGCTCCATTCACCGGAGCCTCAATAGGTGAATATTTTAGGGATACTGGAAGGCCTGCACTTATAATTTATGATGACCTTTCAAAACAAGCTGTTGCATATCGTGAAATCTCATTATTACTAAGAAGACCTCCGGGTAGAGAGGCTTACCCCGGAGATGTGTTTTACTTGCATTCTAGATTATTAGAGAGGTCCGCAAAAGTTATTAATGATGATGCGATTGCTAAAGAAATGAATGATCTTCCGGACTCTCTAAAATCCATAGTTAAGGGTGGTGGGTCTTTGACAGCACTTCCTATAATTGAAACACAAGCAGGTGATGTCTCTGCTTATATACCTACTAATGTAATTTCTATTACTGATGGCCAAATATTTTTAGAATCAGATTTGTTTAACTCTGGGGTTAGGCCTGCAATTAATGTTGGAATATCTGTTTCTAGAGTAGGAGGTTCGGCACAAATTAAATCTATGAAAAAGGTTTCGGGTACTCTGAAGCTAGATCAAGCACAGTTTAGAGAACTTGAAGCTTTTGCAAAGTTCGGTTCAGATTTAGATGCAGCAACATTAAATGTTATCGAAAAAGGTAAAAGAAATGTTGAGATACTAAAACAGGCACAAAACGATCCTTTCAAAGTGGAAGACCAAGTAGCTATTATATATGTTGGTTCTAAAAATTTATTGAGAGATATTCCAGTGGAAAGAATTAAAGAATTTGAATCGCAATACATAAGAATTTTAAACGACAAACATTCAAAAATTTTATCAATTATTAAGCAAGGAAAGTTAACAGAAGACGTAACGGATACTTTAGAAAAAGTATGCGCAGACCTTGTTTTAAAGTTTTAAGAAATGGCTAATTTAAAAGAAATTAGAAATAGAATATCATCTGTATCATCTACGATGCAGATAACAAGTGCTATGAAGATGGTTTCTGCTGCAAAATTAAAAAAGGCTCAAGATGCTATTACTGCGATGAGGCCATATTCAGATAAGCTTACACAAATGCTGGTTGATTTATCTTCCTCTGTTGATTTTGAAAATGAATTTTTACAGGCTAGAAAAGTTGAAAATGTATTAGTTGTTTGCATTACTTCAAATAGGGGTTTATGTGGAGCTTTTAATTCAAATGTTATTAAGGAATGTATAGAGCTAGCCAATAGCTCTAGTGACCCCGTTTCTTTTTTTTGCATAGGAAAAAAGGGCAATGATATTTTATCTAAAAAGCATAATGTTATCGAATCAAATAATGAAATTTTTGATGATTTAACATTTGAAAATATTTCAATTATTGCTGATTTGTTGATGAAAAAATATCTCGATAAAGAGTTTGATAAGATTCACGTTGTATATAATAAATTCAAGAATGCAGCCACTCAAATCATAACAAAAGAGCAATTTCTGCCAATTGAAAATAACACTTCAAATGATTTAGAAAAAGGATCTTCTGATTATATTTTTGAACCTTCGCAAACAGAAATTATTTCTGAATTAATTCCAAAATCTTTAAAGACACAACTATATAAATCTATTAGAGATTCATATGCTTCGGAACATGGGGCTAGAATGACAGCAATGCATAAAGCTACTGACAATGCAACTGAGCTAAGAGATCAATTGAAATTAACTTATAATAAAGCAAGACAAGCAGCTATTACTAATGAAATTCTTGAAATTGTAGGTGGCGCAGAAGCACTAAACGGATAGACCGATACCAACCCTTTTTGTTTTCCAATTATTATTAGTTTATTTTTAGATTATAAAGACTTACAGTTTGGCAAAATTCATTCAATTATTTAAGCAAACATTTATTTACGGCATTGCAACTGTTTTCCCCAGAATAATTAGTGTTGTTCTTCTTAGGCTTCATACTGATAAAAGTGTAATTAGTGAGTCTTCAGAGTATGGTACAATTTCACTTATTTTCACTTATATCGTTCTTTTCAATGTTATTCTTTCTCTCGGTATGGAAACTTCATTTTTTAGATTTTATAATAAAGAAAAAAACAAAAAAAACGTATTAAATACTGCTGCAATTTCAATAATTATTTCTTCTATTTTATTTGCTTCTTTATTTAGTATTTTCAAATTCAATATTTCACATTTTATCGGAATTAGTTCAAGTTATTTGAGCATAGTTGTATGGATATTGGTTGTGGATGTACTTACTGTTATTCCCTTTGCTTATTTAAGATTAAAAGGATCCGCATTTAAATATTCAATAGTCAAAATCATTAATATTCTAGTATACTTTTCATTAAATATTTTTCTCTTAATTTGTTTGAAAGATATGGCTAATGATTATAAAATATTACAATCTATATACATTGAAAATTTTGAAGTTGCATATATTTTTATTGCGAACCTAATTGCCAGTATTGTTTCATTATTGCTGCTAGCTCCTTTCTATTTTGAAATTAACTACAAGGCCAATATTAAACTGCTTAAAAGAATGTTAGCTTATGGCTTCCCAATTTTAATTTCAGGACTTGCCTTTAGTATTAATGAAACATTTGATAGAATTTTATTAGACTTCCTACTTCCTGCTTCCATCGCTAAAACTGAAATTGGAATTTATGCTGCTTGTTATAAATTGGCAATTTTTATGACATTATTCTCAACGGCTTATAAATTAGCTATTGAACCTTTTTTCTTTAGTGAAGCTCACAAGGAAAGTTCGAAACAAAGCTATGCATTGGTTCTTGAAACATTTGTCATAATAGGGTCCTCAATATTAGTTTTAGTTGTAGTTTCATTAGATATTTTAAAAGTAATCTTTATTGGAGACCCTGAGTATTGGCAGGCTATGTATATAGTTCCTATCATTTTACTTGCTAATTTCTGCCTTGGTATTTATCAAAATTTGTCGGTTTGGTATAAAGTTACAGACATGACTAAATTTGCTGCTTATATTTCATCATTTGGAGCTATTATTACATTATTATTGAATATAATTTTAATTCCTAAGTATAGCTATTTAGGATCTGCTATAGCAACGCTGTCGGCTTATTCTACAATGGCATTTTTGTCTTATTTTATTGGAAAAAGATATTATCCTGTCCCTTATAATACTTCAAAAATGTTATTTTATGTATTATTATCGATTTCTTTATCATCTATTTCTTTTTATGGATTTAGAGATAATATATTAGTTGGAATTGTATGCATATTGGTAATGAATCTCGTAATTTTGGTTATGGAAAAAAGACAAATAATTAAGTTATTTAATTTGATAAGATGATTATAGATATAGTTAATATTTCAGATAATGATCTGCCAAAATATGAAACCCTGCTTTCAGCCGGCATGGACTTAAGAGCATATTTAGATGACCCAATTGTTCTTAAGCCATTTCAAAGAGTATTGGTTAAAACGGGCTTATTTATTTCCTTACATCCCGGCTATGAAGCTCAGGTAAGACCTAGAAGTGGACTAGCTTTAAAGAAAGGAATTTCTGTTTTAAATTCTCCAGGCACAATTGATGCAGATTATCGTGGTGAAATTGGTGTGATACTAATTAATTTATCTGATTTAGATTTTGAGATTAATTCTGGAGATAGAATAGCTCAGATGGTTATTGCAAAACATGAAACTATTTCTTGGAAAGTTGTGGATAAATTAGATAATTCTTTGAGAGGAGATAAAGGGTTTGGAAGTACAGGCAAATAAACTATAATCATGAAAAAAATTATTTTTTTACTTTCTTTTGTTTTTTTAAGCTCATGCTCTTTGTTTTATAATGCATCAACACACAACCTCGAAAGTAGGAAAAAATTTTCTCCGAAAAAGTCTATCCGAACAGCTAATAATAATATAAATAGTATAGAATATATTCAAGCAAAAGCAAAAGTTTCATTTAGAGATAATAATAAAATGAAATCTAATACAATAACCTTACGGATTGCGGCAGACGAAAAGATATGGATTAATGCGTCTTTGGGAGCTGCAAGAATATTAATTGATAATGATTCTATAAAATATTATAATAAAATAGAAAAAAATTATTTTGCTTCTGATATTAATTATATAAATAACAAAATTGGATTTGAATCAAATTTCGAGATATTGCAAAATCTAATACTAGGTATTTTAATACATAAATTTGAACCCTCTTCTTTATACAAAAGAACAGAAAACAGCTACATATTTAAAGATGATAAATTCCTTTTAAATTCAAATGTTATTCAATCGATTGTCTCAATTAGCCCCTTTAATTTCAGAGTTCTTAAACATTCCTTTGCATATCAAAATAATTTTTTTGAAGTTTCATATGACGACTATACTACCGTAGATGACCAAATTTTACCTACAAAAATCAGGTTTATCAATAACGGACTAGAAAGTCTATATATAGAGATTAAATCTATCTCTTCTTTAGAAAAAATAAATATTCCCTTTAGGATTCCTAAAAATTATAAGCGTATAAAACTATAATGAACTTATCAAGATTAGTATTTCTTATAATATTTTTTATTGCACCTGGTCTTCATTGTCAGACAAAGCAGGATTTACAAATCCAAAAAAAACAAATAATAAATGAAATAAACAAGATTGAAATTAAACTCTCGGAGTCTTTAAAACAAAAGGATTTAATTATCTCTAATGCTGAAGATATAAATTATAAAATAAATCTTCAGCAGAATTTGATAAACAATATTAATACTCAACTTAATCTTATTTTATCTGAAATTGAATACAACGAAGACGAACTATCAGATTTAAAAAACAGAGAGCTTTCATTAAAAAACGATCTTTCAAAAATGTTACTAGTTGGTTATAAAAAGAAATCAAGTTTAAATAAAATTATGTATATTTTTTCTTCATCTTCTTTTCTCCAAGCCTATAAAAGAATTCAATATTTTAAGCAGTATGCTAATTTTCAAAATAAAACAATTTCAAAAATTATAAATACTTCGTCTGAAATCACAAATGTTATTATTAAACTTGATTCTCAGAAATTTAATAAGGAGACATTAATCGATGAAAATGAATTAATAAAAAAGAATTTAAGCAAGGAATTCAAAAATCTAAATAATTTGATTTCACAAGCAAATAAAAATCAAAAAAAATATGCTTCCGAAATTAAGAAGAAACAAAAATTATCAAAAGAAATAGACAAACAGATTCAAAAATTAATTGCTCAGGCATTAGCCAATTCTAAAAAACAAAAAGATGGATTTGCATTAACTGAAGAAGCTAAATTAATATCAAAAAACTTTAATGCGAATAAAGGTAAATTGCCGGCGCCTGTTTCTAGAGGAAATGTTATATTAGGATTTGGTAAGCAACCCCACCCAATTGTTAAAACTACTATTATACAAAGTAACGGAGTCAGAATTAGAACCTCAAGTGATATACAAGCAAGGTCAATTTTTGATGGTATAGTTTACTCAATCATTGTTTCTAAAAATAATACTCATACAATTTTAATTCAGCACGGAAATTTCTTCACCGTTTATAAAAACCTTTCTGAAATATTTGTTTCAAAGGGAGATAAATTATCTACAAAAGATCCAATAGGAAAAATTGCAACAGACCCTTTAAATGGACAAACAGTTTTAAGCTTTAGTATATTTAATAATGGAGTTCCTCAAAATCCAAAATTATGGATATATAAAATGTAGTTTAGGAAAACAATGCTTTTAATTCGCTAGCATCATTAGCATTCATTTTGCCAGCTAAAACAAGGCTTAGTTGTTTTCTTCTAAGAGCGGCATCATATCTTTTTTGTTCTTCTTCGGTCTCTGGATGAATTTTTTCAATTTTCGTAGGTCTTCCATCGTTGTCAACAGCAACAAAAGTATAAATAGCTTCATTAGCCTTTATTCTTTTCCCCTTATCATCATCAACCCAAACATCTATAAAAACCTCCATAGATGTTGTAAAGGCTCTTGAAACTTTTGCTTCAATAGTTACAGTTGTTCCAATTGGAATAGCTTTTCCAAAAGAAACATGATTTACAGACGAAGTGACAACAATTTTTTCGGCATGTCTTTTAGCTGAAATACTTGCCGCCCTATCCATTCTAGCAAGTAATTCTCCTCCGAATAAATTATTCAAAGCATTAGTTTCTCCAGGCAATACTGAGTCAGTTAGAATTGTTAGTGAGTCCTTAGAGGTTTTGATATTTTAAATATTAATTTTTAATCAGAAGCCATGCATTTATGTCTTCATCAAGTCTAATTTCAGTTAAAGCTAATCTTGCTTCATCTACTGTATCATAGCTGTTAAATGCAACTTGAAATAATCCAAATTTATTAACTCCAACTTTACGAGCTTCTATGAAACCTTTGTTTTTTAGTTGATTAATCTTTTTAGCTGAATTTTCTTCAAGCCTAAAAGAGCCTGCTATAATATGAAAATTTCCATATTGTTTTTTTATCGGAAGCTTTACAATAGGCAAAGAAGTTTTAATACTAAATGTAGCCTTTTGTATTTTTTGCTCTATTTCTGCATTTGCTTGAGCATAAGATTCTTCGTTAAACTTATTTATACTATCAATATAGTTTTTAGAAAAAATTCCAGTTAAAGCTAAAAAGACAATAAAAATTGCAGCATATTTTAGATAAGAGTTATTAGTTGAGGACTTTTCTCTTAAGACCTCTGAAGAATCAATCGAGTTAAGACCAAAAGACTCTTTTAAAAAAATTGAATTTTGATTTGGAGTAAAAATATATTTTGAATTTTCTAAAGAAATAGATCCAATATTTTTTATTTCAAAATACCTGTTTTTTTCAATCCTTTTTTGACTTTTTGAAACCCAGTTTATTAATTTCTTTTCAGCTAATTCATAACTTATATTCTCAATCAATGAAATATTATTAATCAAAAGCCCATCATTTTTTACAAGATTTTTATTAAATGAAATTTCTTTATTGGGGGGAAATATTTTAGTCTTATCAACACTAATTTTCGCGGAAATATTTCTCGACACAAAAGCGCCAAAACCCGGAATTATGACACAGTCATGTTCATGTAATAAGTTAAAAATATGATTACTAATTTTCATGTATATGGTATTGAAAACTAAGATATAAAATTATATGAAATATTTATTTTAATAACCCAATTTTTTACGCACTCTTTGCAATACATCATCTGCAGTAATTTTTGCTTTTACTGCCCCTTTAGATAAAATCTTTTCAACTTCATCTGGATTTGCAATGTAATAAGTAAATTTTTCCCTTTCGGTTTTATATTTACTCAAAATAAGCTCACTTAGTTCTTTTTTGCCATGACCATATCCATACCCGCCTTTTTCATAATTTTCTTTCATAATTTTGATTTGATCTTCATCAGCCAAGAGTTTGTAAATTTTAAATAAATTACATGTTTTCCAGTTTTTAGGTTTTTCTAATTCAGTTGAATCAGTTTGAATTGATTGGATTTGTTTTATCAATTCTTTTTCGCTAGCAAAAATATCTACGATATTATTTTTGCTTTTACTCATTTTTTCTCCATCAGTTCCGGGTATTAATTTGGTTTCTTCTTGTAAATGTTCTTGTGGAAGAATGAAAGTGTCTCCAAAAACATTATGAAATCTACTTGCTACGTTTCTTGTAATTTCTAAATGCTGAAGCTGGTCTTTTCCCACTGGCACAACGTGGGCGTCATAAAGTAAAATGTCAGCAGCCATTAGAATGGGATAATTAAACAGCCCAGAATTTACATCATCTAATCTATCCTTTTTGTCTTTAAAACTGTGAGCTAGCGTTAAGCGATTATAAGGAAAAAAACAATTCAAATACCAAGCTAGCTCCGTTACCTGAGGCACGCCACTTTGTTTATAAAAAACGGTTTTTGCAGGATCTAAACCACAAGCTAACCAGGCTGAGGCAGTATATAAAGTATTTTGTTTTAATAATTTTGAATCTTTAATTTGAGTTAAAGAATGAAAATCAGCAATAAAAAAATAAGATTCTACATTATTGCTTTTAGAAAAATTAATAGCTGGGATTATAGCTCCAAGTATATTTCCTAGATGAGGAACACCTGTACTTTGAATTCCGGTTAATATTCTTTTCAATTTTTTGCCCATATAACAAAGTTAGAGTTTTTATTAAAATAAATTAACTAGTTTTGAAACTTGTGAAAGCAGCAAAATACATTTTTTGGACATTCTACAATATATGGTTTTACTTACTAGTATTTGTATTTACCATAATAATTATTTTACCATCTTTTATTTTTGTTGTTATAAATAAAGGATGGTATAAGCATTTTTATAAAATGGGAGTTCTTTGGTCTGATTTAATTTTATTAGGAATGGG
>Ga0115013_10000823_pt1 | contig 18401 bp, 12 predicted proteins | sample SouAtlMetagenome_2_FD_88686 | JGI IMG/M metagenome (GOLD analysis project Ga0115013, IMG submission 88686) | Marine eukaryotic phytoplankton communities from Atlantic Ocean - South Atlantic ANT15 Metagenome | ecosystem: Environmental > Aquatic > Marine > Oceanic | place: South Atlantic Ocean...
ATTTTTAAGCCATACCTCATCTTGCGCTAGCTGGATGTGTGCGGAGCGGAGTAAGCAGAGAGACCTCCTTGCCCAGCTTGTACAAGAAGATTCATGCTTACATCAGCAATCATTGTGTGCGCTGGCCCTGGTACATTATCTACAGCCAACTCAGAAAGTGTGCCAGCACAAGCATCCACCATTGAAATACTTCCAATGCACCCATTTGAGGCATAATTTTGCTTCAAACCGTCGATTTCACGCTCAGCCGCTAATGAGCAGCTGGTAATAAAACTGATAAAAAGGGCACCGCCTTCGAATGCATATTTATCTTTCCCTGTGAAGGCATCCCGATAGACGGCAACATTGTTTGGATTTGCCAAAAAAACAATCGATGTAGCCGCCACAGGTAATTGTTCATCTGAGCCTTTACCTTCTGATGGGACCTCGAAAGCTTGATATATAGTAGGTTCATTTCCCAACATACTGCTTGGAGCATCTTTACCTGTCATCCACCGTGTTCGAAATCAAGAAGAGGGCCATCTCGACAACGACGTGCACGGAGGATTATGCGCCCAAGCCCAAGCCGCCTTGCCTCCCCCGAAGAAAGAGAAATGGTTTAAAGGCAAGAGTAGGATCTGCATACGGTTTGATCTAAAAATCGGCACGACTAATTTGGGATAATCGATCATCCTAAGTACGCGCTTTTTTATAAGCAGAATTCAGTGTTGTTTTTCGAATCTATATGTTTGATTTCTATTATTTATAATATATATATTTTTTAATATTAATATGTTTGTTCTTTACTATTCTATTATTTTCTGTGTAAGACTACCAGTTGGGTTCGAACAGTGCCGCAACTCCGACACCGGCAACAACGAGGGACGAATACGCAGCAAACGTTGTGATTGCTTCTGGCAGAAGTTCCGGTAAGGCAACAATGGCAAGCACCATCGTAACTCCCGCCAGGATATCATCAAATAGGTCACCTCCGTCATTGCATGCCGGGGATGCCTCGTTCACTAAAGCAACCGCGTCTTGGACGCGACCGGGTACGAAACCGACGCTCCAATACGATAAACCTCCTTCGCCGTTTTGAGTCAAAAAATTCATGTTGATATCCGTAATTGTGGAGTATACGGGACCATCCACGATATTATCGACAAACAAACTTGGTTGACCGGTGCAAATGTCAACGAGGGTAATACTTCCGGCACAACTGTTGCTTGCGAGTGGACTGATCGTTACTTTGTTGGTATCTTGGCAGGCCTCTTCATAAAGGGTTTTACTGGTGGAACAACCGTCGATGTTATCGTTGATAGTCGTCGTGCTAACAATAATTGCTCCCGAAGGGTACACATTTCCGATCTGGCCCGTCAACGGATTTCGGTACACTACACTTTGCATAGCGTTGGATGAAAACCCGATGCTCGTAACAAAGTCGGAGTCGTTCTGAATTTCATAAGCGATGTGAAGCGTAGGGGACGAACCGATCAATCCGATTGGCAGAGTGTTGTTACTATTACCACTTCCACTTTTTGTGTCTGGTTCCTCGTAAGGAATGTATAATACATTTTGACCGGCGGAACAGGTTGCATACAAGCCGTCCGTTGATGGTAAAATTTGAGTGCATGCCTCCGTACCCTCAACTTCACCAACATACTCCAATTCATTTTTTGACGTTAATTGGAAGATTGTCACACCGCCGTGTTTGATTTGGTCAGGTGTTAGCATTTGGTATGGCAATACGCATTCAGTTATATAGAACAACCCAGCAACGTACACGTAGGTAAGTTCCGGATTGACGTAGACAACCGCAAGGTTTCGAGACAGCGTCATGGAGTTCGTTCCGTATATTTCAATCAGTATACTTGTATCATATTGGCAGCCAATGCAAGTGCACGGACCGAAGATACTGTAAGTATATTCGGTCGGAAGGTACTTAGGTACATCAAGTACCGGAATTGTTCCGTTCCATGATGCATCGAATACATACATTTCTCCGTTGAATCCAAGAGCTACTATAGCATTGTTCTGTGGAACATAAGTAACATCCGAGATCTCACCGGCGAAGAGAGAATTGTCCTCGCCGTTGCTGTTGCCACAACCATTAAAAGCAACCAATGTGTCACACGTAATATCCAATGACGGTGGACTGAAGTAGCAAAGATCGGCAGCACCATTGGTATATCCGAGGACAAAATACAAGGTGTCTAAACCGGTTGTGTTGGGATAGTAATGTCCGGATGTTGTGTTCTGGTAGTATGGCACAATGAAGGTGGCTGTTGTCACTACTTGACTTTGACCTTGACCCTGTTCCACTTCGGGATCAAAGATCAGGGTGTTTGTTGGGGATGATTGGGTTTTTGTTCCGTTCAGTGTCATCGACATGACGGAGGCTCCGCTGGATCCCCCGCCCATTACAATGTACGTTGTGGGCGGGTCATTTTCAATGTTGCTGTACGAGCCAACCGTTATGGCGGTAACCTCCCGGTTAAATCCCCACGCGGGTTGGGAATTGGTTGCGTTTCCGGGATTTGGAAATTTTGTTTCCAGCTCGGCAGGAGTTACAACGGGAAGCGTTGTTTTGGGATTGCACTGCGTATTGTACGGCAAAAAAGGCGCAAAATATATAATTGAGCTAGTAGACTAGAATCGTAATTTTGTAACAGTCATTCCCAAGTTACTTACATTGATCGAACCCGGATTGGTTGGTGCACTAGTTGGCGCATTAGTCGGTGCAAAGGTTGGGGAATTTGTTGCTGCATTGGTTGGACGCCTAGTTGGGCTCCCAGTTGGGCTCCTAGTTGGTGCTTTAGTCGGTGCTTTAGTTGGTGCATTGGTAGGTGCCGAAGTAGGTGTTTCAGTAGGTGGGAAGGATGGTGGAGTAGTTAAACTGGAGGTTCCCGGGAGGTTTTTCTGGCAAAGTTCAAGAAGTTCTTGATCGTCCAATTTAAAGGAAACAAGGTTGAGGATCGTCACTTGGTTAACACCCGTGCCAGCTGTCTGGAGTCTTCTTCCAGTTCCAGGGTTGCAGACTTGTCCACAGGCAGTTCCTCCAACAATAGTTGCTTCACCATTTGGTCCGAGTGCGTTGATGAAGTCTGGCTGAGTGATATCAGCAGCAACAGCTCCGCACATCTCGGAACACACAAATATTACAGCACTGGTAACTCTGTTTGTAGGCGAGTTGGTAGGAGCGCGGGTTGGTCGACGGGTTGGGGCATTAGTTGGTGATTTTGTCGGTGCATTGGTTGGTCGACCGGTTGGCATATCAGTCGGTGATTTTGTTGGTCGACTGGTTGGGGCATTAGTTGGTGTATCGGGTCCCGGCGGGGGTGGCGGCGGACCATCCTTCTTCTTCTTGCTCCACTTCTTGCTCCACTTTGACTTTACTTTCTTGGAGGCCTTAAGATCACGCTTATCGTAGGATACGAAATTTTCAATTTTGAAACCATACGACGAACTCGTCTTCTTTTTCTTGCTGATTGGAATCATTTCATCTTTCGTGGCGTCAGTCAGACTTTGAGTAGGGCTTTGAGTAGGGCTTTGAGTAGGGCTTTGAGTAGGGCTTTGTGTCGGAGCGCTTGTGGGTGACATACTTGGAACATCTGAAGGCATACCAGGACCAGGTGGTCCTGGTGGTGGAACTGGTGGATCAGATTTGCTTTTCTTTGACTGTAGCTTCTTCTTTTCAAACTTCTTTTCAAACTTCTTTTCAAACTTTTTGCTTGCGTGCTTCTCCTTATCGGTAATTGATTTCTTAATGCCCTTGAGAACACGCTTGTCATAAGATACGACACCATCATCATATGGACCAGACGAGAAACTCGTCTTCTTTTTCTTCAAATCGTTTAGCTCATTCAGAAGACTTTCAATTTGTTGGTCCTTCTTTTTGCAACTAGTAGCGGCATTACCACCGGTATTGTAGCTGTCACCATTGCCGTTCAGAACTGGAGAATACTGTTCGTAATTAGCCTTGCTTCGAGCACGAGCAGAAATCAATGTTTTGGCATGTTGAGCTTCGACATCGGCAACAATAAGGATCAAAAGCGACGACCGCGCTAAAATTTTCGCGAAGGAGGCAATCATGGCGATAATTTTTAAAGCAGAAAGGCTGTCTATGACGCGAAGCTATTGCTATGATATGTGGAAATATGGTCGTGGTGAATAACAACCTGCTCTTGTTATGAAAAAAGATCTTGTAATACTAGCTAGCTAGCTAGCTAGTTGCCTCGATGAACGACGGGGCAAAAAGATATCGGTTACGTACGGTAACCGCAGACGAGAGCAGATGCTGCCAATAATAGGTGCCTTCCCCTTGGTCCATCTGGGCTTCCATAATATCTACGCGCGCTCGGACAAAAAAGATTTGACAAAAACTCCGAGCGGGCTTCCCTTTCTGAGGTGGCGATGGATCCAAAGATCCAAATGGGAGAGACACAGACTGGAGATCCCATTCACTGCTCTCATAGTCTGTATTTCTCTCAGAGTAAAAGTAGATTAATTGCACCCACCACGCCCGCCACTGTCTAACATGCTAGTGTGGTGGGCCAGCAACACACTAAACGAAGCCACAGAATGACCAGAACAGGTTATGAGCAGGCGAACCCACCCTCCCACAGGGAGGGAGGGAGAGCACGCTTCCTCCCAACTGGTACATCTGTAGGCCCAAACTTTAGCGAAATTGCTAGCCAACCAACACAAACAATGAACTATAGGCATAGCTTGGTATAGTAACTTGGAAGCATATGATTGGGTAATGAAGCTTCTGCAAGAAGCGCTCACCTTTCCACGCGTCCCCTTCAAATCGACAAACGACGTGACCATAATTTGTGGAGCAACCAACCCACAAGTAATTCGTCACAGTTTCGAACAAAATTGCCGGCAACTTTCTCGCTGCTTTACAGAGAGAGGCTAACCAAACTGAACTTTGAATACCAACGACAACATGTTTCTCGATATAGGAGCAGCGTCCTCTTTTTTGTCAACTCTAGCCTTGTTTGCGTCGACCACAAATTTCGGAAAGAATTGTCACATCAAAAGCACCAATTTTAATTCCTGCAATAGACAGTCTGCCTTTTTGTCTCGACCTAATGATGCGCCTTCACGAGCCTTTGAGCCTTCTGTCACTGCTCTGAATAGTGAATTTATAGACAGGGCCGGCACCATCAACGATCCCATGGTGCCTAAACGAGTGAAACAAGAAAAGTATGTTGCTCTACTGAAATGGTTAGGATCCAATGGAGCCAGCATCAACGATTGTTTGGAGGTCCGTCAATCATCTCAGGGGGAACAGGCCGGATATGGCGTCTTTATCAACCGTCCGGTCGAACAGGGCGAATTGCTGTTTTCCATTCCACGCAATCTGTGCGTGACGATCGAAAAGGCAACGACGTCTGTCGACGACGACGGCACCTTTGGGGATGGTCTCCAAAACATTGTCGACAAAGCGGGTCCTGGTGGTTCCACCGTTGCTATGGCAGGTTACATGGCCAAAGAATTTATTATGATGTATCTGGACGAACGAGACAACACCCCCGATAATGATCCTTCCACCAATAGTAACAATCGCTGGGGTCCGTACATGGAACTGTTGCCCTGGAGACGTGGGATCAATAACCAGGAACACGTCTTGTTTTGGAACGAGGCTAAAATCGAAGAGCTTCTTAGAGGATCTTTATGTTATCCCGAGGCTAGAAGTTTACGCCAGGAAGTTGCACTGTCGATCCAGGTACTGGGGCCACTATTAAAGCGTTCCGTCCAGATGGCTCGAGGAGAATTGAGTACCGATCCCCTCGAACGCCTCAACAATCTGCTTCCATGGAATCAATTTAATAAGCAAGAATCTGATCTTACAGATATTCTTGACGATAAGCTTATCGGAGACGCCATCAAAGGAGCATTTGTCACTCTTTTAACCCGAAGTTTTGCCGATGACAAAGAAGAGGAGAAGCAAGTAGAAGGTACTGGCGAAGAAGATAACGATGGCAACAACGAGGACGATGATACGTATTCGGAAAAGCTGGTCCCCCTATTGGATCTATTACAACACTCCGACGCTCCTAATGTGAGACACAGAGTTGTCGGTTTTGGTATGGATGCTACAGTTGAAGTCCGGGCACGACGCGACATCGATTCTGGGTCGGAGCTCTGGAATCAATATCGATCAGAAGAAGACGAAGCAATGCCCTATTCTCGATTCTTTACACGGTACGTAGGAAATCAAACAGGATCAACGATACATCTATGGGACATACTTCTGGATGTTTTGTTTCTTTAAGAAATCAATGTTTCGAATCTCACATCGTAGGCTCACAACCACCGTTTCTCTTCGCTACTTTTAAATCACTTTAACGTGTTTGAAATTGTGTTCATTTCTTAATGAATTTATTCATAAACTTGTATTCTAGTTTTGGATTTGTTCCAGGCATAGATGAACCTATAGAGAATTTGCTTCTCGACAAGAGTACGATATTTTATCCCCAAAAGGCAGAAGTCTAGCAAATATAATAACAAATAATATAGAAAAACGGAAATAACAATGAATGTGACAGCATGAAATCCACTGGGCTTTGAACATTCATTTTAAAGTAGAAATTTGGTTAAGCTCTACCATTTTAGACTTGGCGGGGTTCTCAGAATAGCAGTCTTCTGCACAAAAATGATGATGGCCTCAAGTCTTCATGTGGAGTCTTGCTGTTTCCATTTTTCATCCCTCAAAGAGTCATGTCACTGTGGAAGATGGCAGTGGTGGTGGATGATAGCCCACCAACACCAAGAGCCTCATTAAAACCAGAGACTCGTTGCAGGTCTCATTCCAGGCCCAAAAGTTCCCGCGCCACGCGCGGCAGGCGCGCATTTGGCCCTACGGGTAGTAGTGGTAGGTTTTGTCTTCTCATCGAAGAAGAATGTCAACTAACCAAAAATACATGAAGATTGGCCATTGATTTGGTCCAAAACGATCGAGTTCTTATCTCAACGACGAGTGTAAAGGCAGAGAGATACCTACAGCACCTCGATCCCTCCCACGAATACTGAAACGAGAAATCCATGATATCGAATCGATAAGACTGCGAGAATCAACCTTACAAATTGCTGGTTACTCTCCTCACTCGACTCTCATTAATACAACTACTCAACAACGTATTTTGAATGGCAACTTTCAACCCATTTTCCTTCTGTCAGATCTTCTCGTGGCGGGTGTGGATAGGGATACTGCCATTTATTTTTGCTATCTCACAGGAATACAGCCTGGTGGGAATTTGTGCGGACGCATTTGTGTTTCCCCAACAGGTGGGAGGTCGGAAGCGAATCGATATTGGAAGTTGCAGTACAGAAAGATCAAGTAGGAGCAGCACGACACAAACGACAATGATTCCGTCGTCCGTCGCATCTTGCAGGAGTGCTCTCCGCCCCTTTTCGCATCGGTACCCTCGATCATCGCTGTCGGTGTTTTTCGAATTTTATCCAGAGTCGAGTAGAACACAACTGCGTGCTCTTCCCAACAACGTACTTTCCTATTCGGATCACTTCGGACGGCCAAAACGGCGAACGAAAGTATGGCTTTCTGAATCACGGTCGGGAAAGGGCATCATATCTCCTATTAAGACTCGTTTCTTTTCATCATCGAATGCACCTCCCCTTCGAGCAACCGTGGCCCCGGTGGAAGAAGAATCCTCATCTAGCGATGCTGCAGCGGAAAACCCCATCTTCTTTGACAACCAAGCATCATCACGCATCGAAGACGTCCATCACGCACCCGGGACAAAAGATGTGCTGAAGGGTCTAACCTCACGACCTGTGGACGGAGGCAACTGGGATCCGAACGCAAGCCTAGCCTGGGCCGAGGATTTTGGACGACGGTGCCCAGAGTATGAGCAACGGTGCCAGGAAGTAGACTCCTTCACGAGACTCAAACCGGGTGACGAGGGTTACTTTGAGGTCTCTGAGATTGACGCCAAAATTACCAATGCAACGATTGTTCGAACCAAGGAGCAGGCAAAAATCGTCATGGAAAAACTGATGAATGCGGATCCAAGCATCTTTCACGCGTGTGATACCGAGGTAATGGATATTAATCTGAAGGAAGTCGGACCGGTAGGAAACGGGTATGTGACCTGTCTAAGCGTCTATTCAGGTCCTGACTTTGACTATGGTCTTGGTGCTTCGAAAGGGTCAACACTTTGGATCGACAACCTCGACGATGCCCATGGAGTTTTGCAGGAATTCAAACCCTGGATGGAAGACGAAAGATTTAAAAAGATCTGGCATAACTACGGTTTTGATCGGCATGTCATGTGGAACGAAGGCATCGATTGTAAGGGGTTTGGGGGGGATACTATGCATATGGCACGTCTACAGGACACGGGCCGGATGAAAAATGGTGGTGGGGGCTACAGTCTTGAGGCACTAACGTCGGAGCTCTTGGGCCTACGAAAGCGTCCCATGAAGGAAATTTTTGGTGTCCCGCGCATTAAGAAAGATGGAACTCCAGGAAGCATTTTAGATGTTCCACCCATTGAGGTCTTGCAACGTGATCCAAGGTTCCGTAGCAACTTCATCAATTATTCGTGCTACGATGCTGTGGGGACATGGAGATTACACCAGCAGTTGGTTGAACTCTTGAAACAAATGCCATGGATATCCAAGGACACAAATTTGTACGATTATTATTGGGCCAATATGAGGGAATTTGGTGAGGTTTTAACAGATATGGAGAGGCGCGGCGTCCGTGTCGATGCGAAGGATTATTTAGCATCTGTAGAACGACAGGCACGTCAAGATCGAGAAGATCATCTCAAAAAATTTCGGCAGTGGGTTGCCACAGAAATCGGGCCGGATGGGCTAGCTATCAATCCTGCGAGTTCTGTCCAGTTGTGTACATTACTCTTTGGCGGCTCACTTAACATCAAAACTAAGGAACCAACCGAACGTGTAAGGGTTTTCAAGGTACCAAGAGAGGAGATCCCTGATGACGCCATGGAGGCATATAGAAATCTTGACGAACAAAAGCGAGCCCAAGACAAAGGTACGTACGGTTGTTGAAATGCTGAGATTCAAGGGTTTGGCAATCGACTCAACAATTTGTTTTCTTCCTGTTATGACTTCACGAAGATGAAAAGGAACCAGATCACTTAGAACAATTGACTGCCGTCCAGCTCAAGGCCCTTTGCAAAGAATACGGTCTAAAGGTGTCCGGTAAAAAGGCACTTTTAGTTGAGCGTATTAGAGAACATCTACTTGCACCGCCTGTCGTCGAACCAGAGGGTGACGATTTTGATAAAATGTCCGATGAAGAACTACGCCAGTCACTTGTTGCTAGAAATCTAGACGATAAAGGTGAGAGAACAGAACTTTTGAAGCGTTTGAGAGACGATATACAGTATATGCATGAGTTGGAAACAGCAGTTGCCCCTGATGCATCAGGACACATGACGATTATCGAAGCCCTCGAGGCAGCTGCTCAAGGAGGTGGAGTTGCCGGAGAAATTTTACAATCTATCAAGGATAAATCTACGGCAGAACCGAAATTCGTAGATGTGACGGTCCGAAGTCTTGGTATGGAGGCTATTAAACATACGGCTGGTGGTGCCCCAAGTGTTACTGCTGATGTACTTCGACAACTAGCCGGAGATCCATTCGAAGACCCTCCAAGATACGGAACAGTAAGTTGACACAAAGCTAAGCAAAGCCCGAAATTATGATTCCATTGCGCTCTAACAAAGTATACCTATCCTATATGTTTTTCTTTTTGGTTTAGGCTTACGAGTTCTTTGGTGGCAATGATCGAGGACACGAAGCGTGTGTAGCCCTATACAGCCTTTGTTCAATCGGATCGATTGATACAATGATTGCAAATTTCCTCACGAGCTTACAATCACTAGCAGATCACCAGAGTAGAGTGCATTGCTCTCTGAATCTGAACACAGAAACAGGACGACTCTCCTCTCGTCGACCGAACCTTCAAAATCAACCAGCACTCGAAAAGGACAAATACAAAATTCGTCAGGCTTTCCAGGCATCGCCCGGAAATTCGCTGATCGTTGCGGATTATGGGCAGCTGGAACTTCGTTTATTAGCTTCAATGACTAGATGTACCTCCATGATTGATGCCTTTGAGTCGGGAGGTGACTTTCACTCACGAACGGCCATGGACATGTTTGATAATGTGAAGCAGAAGGTTGACGACGGCGAAGTACTCCTTGAATGGGATTATTCGAAAGGAGACCCACCAAAACCATTGCTAAAGGATGAATACGCTTCGGAAAGAAGAAAAGCGAAGACCTTGAATTTCTCGATTGCATATGGCAAGACGGCACATGGACTCAGTCAAGATTGGGGAGTTACGCAGCAAGAAGCCCAAGAAATGCTTGAAAAATGGTATGATGCTCGTCCCGAAGTCCGTGATTGGCAGGCTAATACGAAAGCCTATGCCAGAAAATTCGGTGTTACACGGACCCTTATGGGTAGATATAGGCAGCTTCCAGAAGCGACTGGTAAGAACAAAAGATTCCTTGGTCACGCAGAACGTGCTAGTATCAACACGCCTATCCAAGGCGGTGCGGCAGATGTGGCCATGATGGCTATGATCAAAATCAACAGGAGCGAAAAACTCAAGCGTCTTGGCTGGATTTTATTACTTCAAGTTCATGACGAGGTAATGCTTGAGGGGCCAGAAGAGACCGCTGAAGAGGCTTTCGAAGAAGTTATCGAGTGTATGGAATCTCCTTGGGTTTTGGGGCTTGCTAAGACTGCTGTGCCCCTCCTCGTCGATGGAAGTTGGAAACATAAGAATTGGTATGATGCTAAGTAGAACTAGACATTCATATGACGTAAAAAGCACAAAATTTATCATTTTTAACATGGATTTATAAATATAGCGTTAGATTGTCAAAATTATGCCTAATCTGCGCAACGTTGCGTTTGCGCTTCAGACATTTGGGCACCGACTGGCAAAAAGCACATGTCACCATCTGGTGCTGATGCAGACACCCTGAGAACTTGTTGAGCATCTTCATCTGCTGTTACTACAGCGGTCTTGCTTTCTGAAGGAGGATAAACTTGCCAGAACTTGCCTACCTCTTCTTCCCAGTTGCCAAGGATCTCGTCAGCCTTCTCACTTCCCGTGAGTTCAAAGTGACGCTCAATCATGTGCTTGAGCTGTGCTTCACCTTCTGCGGTCTGGATTCTTTGAACCTTAACAATTTCACCGTTGACTTTCTCCTCGAAGGATCCGTCCGCGTCGTAGAAGTATCCAATACCACCAGTCATTCCAGCTCCAACATTCCTGCCAACACTTCCAAGCATGATAACAACACCTCCTGTCATGTACTCGCAACAGTGATCACCCGCACCTTCAGCCACAGCGAACGCACCACTATTTCGGACGCAGAATCTCTCTCCGGCTCTTCCATTCGCATGGAAGTCACCTCCGGTAGCACCGTAGAGACAGGCATTTCCAATAATACTTGAATCAGCAGCAACGAAATCTGCCTCGGGAGCGGGAACAATCATTAGTTCCCCACCGTGCATACCCTTTCCAACGTAGTCATTTCCTTCACCAACAAGCTTAATGCTCAATCCAGGCAGAGTAAATGCACCGAATGATTGGCCGGCGCTACCTTCAAATTGAACATTGATTCGTCCTTTAAAGCCATTGTTGCCATGTGCACGCGCCACTTGCCCGGAGAGCATAGCCCCAGCACTTCTGTCCGTGTTGATGATAGGCAATGTCACGGCACAAGAGCCAGAGTTTTCCTTGATAACCTTTTCGATCTCAGGCTTGCTGATGAGCTCGCGATCAAGGTCTGAACTAAAACCATTAATGTGAACAATTTCTTCTTTGTTGACCTGCGCTCCACCCTCGATAGTTGCCTTCAGGAAGCTGCGATCATTCTTTGAATTGGGAATACCAGAGAAAAATTTGTCAATGTTGATGTTTTTTGTCTTCGCAACACGGCCGTGGTTGTTCTCGCTTGTCTTAAGAAGATCAGCACGCCCAATGATGTCGTCTATCTTCTTGTATCCAAGATGAGCCAACAACTCTCTGGTTTCCTCAGCTACAAATTCGAAGAAGTTCACGACGTGTTCGGGAGTTCCGGGGAATTTCTTTCGAAGTTGCTCCTTTTGACTTGTGACACCTACTGGGCATGTATTCAGATGGCACACACGTGCCATCACACATCCCTCAGCAATCATGGCAATAGTTCCGAAACCGACTTGCTCGGCCCCAAGAAGAGCACCAATAAGCACATCTCTTCCTGTGCGGATTCCACCGTCAACACGCAAGACCACACGATCCCGAAGTCCATTCTCATACAATGCAGAATGGGCCTCCGAGAGTCCCAATTCCCAAGGACCTCCGGCATATTTGATGGAAGAAAGCGGCGATGCTCCGGTACCTCCATCTCCACTTGAAATTTGAATGACATCGGCATCTGCCTTGGCTACACCACATGCAACAGTACCAATTCCAATGGAAGAGACAAGCTTCACAGAAACGCCGGCATACTCATTGATAGCATGCAAATCATGAATCAATTGTGCAAGATCTTCAATACTGTAGATGTCATGATGCGGAGGAGGAGAAATCAAAGTAACACCTTGCTTACTGGCACGCAATCCAGCGATGTATTCAGAAACCTTGGGACCAGGAAGCTGGCCACCTTCACCAGGCTTCGCACCTTGTGCCATCTTAATCTCGAGTTGCTTGGCGGTGACAAGAAATTCAGGGGTCACTCCAAATCGTCCACTGGCTACTTGATGCACAAAAGAGTTCGCAGAATCTCCATTTTTCAACCCAGCCAAGTGAGGGTAGGTTGGACTTCTTCCTCTTTCGTCAACATCAGTGAGAGGTTTGCCTCGGATTACATCCTCTCCACCCTCTCCAGAGTTCGATTTTCCTCCAACTCGGTTTACAGCAATAGCAAGGGTTTCGTGAGCTTCGCGACTTAGGGCTCCAAGAGACATCGCACCCGTACAGAAACGTTGCATGATTTCTGAAGCAGGTTCAACCTCTTCAACTGGAATAGGTTCGCGATCAGAATCGAAGTCCAACAAATCTCGAATGTTACAGAGAGGTGCTTCGTCGAGGCTAGCCTTAAAGATCTCATAGTCGGGGACACTCTTTGGTTTGACACCGTCGTTTGGAGATTCATCTCTTCCTTTCCAAGCACTGATAGTTTTGTCCAACCCAATGGCATTGTGCAGAAGTTTGGCGAGATTGGCGGAGTTTGCGTGATATTCTCCCAAGTTTGGAACTGGTTTGTAGTATCCGTAGTTGACAAGTTTTTGTCCGACTTCTTCGGGTCGCATCATGATAGTTTCTGAGGCAAGATCTTCGAGACTCATACCACCAATTCGACTTGTTGTACCCTTGAAACTCGAATCAATAACTTCTTCACCGAGACCAATAGCTTCGAAGATCTGGGCACCAGAATAAGAAGTCAGCAACGAAATACCAATCTTGGACAGAATTTTCAACAATCCGTTTTGGACAGCAGTTCTATAGTTTTCTTGAGCTACTTCGAGTGTAGTTTCCTTCAGTTTACCAGACTTCATCATCTTTTGGGTTCTTGATTGCCCATGCCATTGCTTCACGGTTTCAAATGCCATGTATGGATGGACAGCATTTGCACCGTATCCAACAAGACATGCGAAATGATGAGTAGACCAAGCACCTCCTGTCTCGATAACAATACCGGTGTCCATACGAAGTCCCTCGTCGATGAGCTTGTGATGAACCGCACCTACTGCTACTAGTGGTGGGATATAAGTAGTTTCGTCCAACACACTCTGATCTTTGGCCATATCGCTAAGGATCAACACTTCGACTCCTGCTTTCACTTTTTCGACGGCGTCATTGCAAAGAGCATCGAGGGCTGTCTTGATTCCACCAGGGCCATCAGAAACAGCATATCTAGTCGATAGAACGTGATTTTTGAATCCACCTTGTTCATTCTCCGAGTAACCCTTGATGATATCCATTTCAGCGCCGTTGATAACAGGCGACTGAACGTGAATAAGACGAGCACCCTCTTCGGAAACGGTATAGATGCTTTCTTTCTTTCCCAGTGTCATACCGAGAGACATGACAACTCCCTCACGAAGTGGATCAATGGGAGGATTTGTCACTTGAGCAAAACGCTGTTTGAAGTAATTGTAAACTGTGTGCGGGCGTTCAGAGAGTACAGCAATCGGGGCATCATCTCCCATGGAGTACGTGGTTTCTTTTCCAGCACCAGCCATGTCCTGAATTTGCATACCAATATCTTCGAGACCCCATCCAAAAGATTGTTGGGCGAAAGTGGTAGTTTTGTCGTCATACAAGCGTTCGGAATCAGCTGGTGTTTTCGGAACATCCTTTCTCTGCTTCTCCATCCATTCACCGTAAGGATAATCTGTGAAAACATGCAAATGGTGTAAAACATCGTGTTAGTGCCCATGCGCTCGCAGAGGAAGCAATACATCGTTGCATGACAATTTGTAGTGGACTTACGTTTTGCGATTTCGCTCTTGATAGCAATGTTATCCTTGAATGTGCCAGTTGTGAGATCAATGTTGACCATCTGCCCTGGACCCAATCGTCCCTTTTCAACAATCGTGGCTTCGTCTAGGTTGGGAATGACACCGGTTTCACTCATCATGTACGTTGTACCATCCTTGGTTCTTGAGAAGCGAGCCGGTCGAAGACCGTTTCTATCCAGGGAGGCCCCAATGGATTTTCCGTCAGAATAAACCAAAAGAGCGGGACCATCCCAAGCTTCAAGCTTTCCTCCATGGAACTTGTAGAAATCGGTAATTTCTGGATTGTCCTTAAGATCAGGGTTTTCCATGTAAGCAGTTGGAACCATGGCCATGAGGGCACATGGCGCAGAATGGTCGGATTGACACATAAGCTCAAAAACACCATCAAGATTTGCGGAATCAGAGCGCTCCAAGCTGACAACCGACTCTAGTAGGGATGGGATATCTTGCTTTTCGCACATTGTGACGATATTTTCACTTCCATCATCAGTAATATCACCTGCTTCGATAGTTTTCGACTTTTCTCGGGCACGAACCCAGTTGACATTTCCCAATAGAGTGTTGATTTCTCCGTTGTGTCCTACGGTACGCATAGGTTGTGCGAGAGGCCATTTGGGTGTGGTATTTGTCGAGAAACGACGATGGTAGATCATAAACTTTGAAGTGTAATCAGGATTTTGCAAGTCCAAAAAGAACAGGGACAACACTTCGGATTGAACCATACCCTTGAATACGATGGTTCGGGAACTGAAAGATGGCAGGTAGACAACACCATCGTCATCGTCCCATTCCAATCCCTGTTTTGCCAATTCTACAGCGAATCGACGTCGAACGAAATAGAGTGTTCGTTCAAAGGCGTCTCGTGCCTTTTCGTCTTCGTCATCGAAGTCTTCGGAAGGCTTGACGAAGAATTGCCAGACACTTGGCATGCTGGCTCGGGCCAATGGACCCAAGACATCGGGGTCAGTGGGTGCTTCTCTCCATCCAAGCCATATGAGGCCATTTTCGGTGGCGACCTTCTCCATAACTGCCTTGACGGCGTTGCGGCGCGTCTCGTCACGTGGCATGAACACCTGACCGACACCAGGTCGGGGGCAGCTCTCGCTTGTGAAGTCCTTAAATATCTTCCAAGGAATCTCAGTCATGACACCGGCACCATCTCCAGAGACGGAGTCTCCCCCACATCCTCCTCTGTGTTCCATACAAGTAAGAGCACTGAGGCCGTCCTTGACGACTTTGTTTGTACCGTATTCTATCGAACGCAAAAGACGAAGAAGTCGAAACAAAATGAGTAGCGATTCACAACGATAGAATTATTAGGATGTGACACGAAAGCGTACAAGGGCATGCCCACTTTTAAATCAGAGCTTCGTCGAGCTCAATTTGGCTCAATCGGAAGCAACAATGCGTTACTCACTTTCGGTTGGGTTCGCCACGAAACCGACACCGCAGGCATCACGATCTCGAACGAGTGGCATGGGTCCATCGAACATATTGCTTCCTTGCGAAGAGTCGAAGGCCATGTTTAAGTTTGTCCATGTTTGCGAGCGATCCGAGAAAGCCGGTGAGATCTTTGGCACGACCGACTGAAGATTGGATGGCAAGAAGGCAACGGACGGTGTTATCGTCGACAGCCAAAGCAAGAGAACATTTGTCTGGGCGGAAGAAAGAAAGTGCATATTCCCTTCTCCAGTGTGTAGCTAGTGTTGGTGTTTGTCTTTAGGTTTAATGTGTTTGTGTGTTTTCAGCGCACCACGAGCGATTTAGAAGTTGTATGTTTTGTATTATTGTTTCTCGGTTGATTATGAGATGAGTGATGTGGAAGTGATCCGATAAAGAAAGAGGTTGACGTAACGTGAATTTTGGGTTGAACTGAACTTAAACGTGAATTTCTATGCAAACGGCATTGAGAAATAATGGTGGATGCAATTGCACTCGAGCGCCAGAACTGAAGAAAAAAAAGAATTTTAGAGGGCAGACAGACAGACAAATAAAGAAAAAGTCGAAGGGCATATAAAATTAAGTCCCCTCAACAGATGACATCAGCGTGAACGGCCTCATTAGTAACGAAACAGTACTGGTTGTTAATTACGGGAGTCCCGAAGCGGAACACGTGGTTGAGAAGAAATAAAATTGTGATGCCGGTACTTTTGCAATTTACCGAGGTTTTGTCCTTCCGTGACACAAAGGTTACGTACTCAAACAGTCAGCCATACAACATCCGGCAGAGCCACTCAATTTCGATTTTTTGGCCGTCTGGTGGCTTCTCTGTTTTACCTTCGACTCTTCGTATGAGAGAACCATACGATTTATATCAATTACACATACACATGGATCATATCATGAGATTGGAAAATCTTGTGGCGCGGTGACTTTCAAATTTCAACCCGATCAAAGCACTTGGCCTGTCCCCGTATTATCGACGATGTCAAAAAGCTTGGCAACACCACAAAACCAATCATCGGATACATTGGCAAGAATACAAGCCTCTGGAACGAGATATAGAAATTAAACTTTTTTCGTCTTCCCTCTTTATACCTACAAATTAGCATCATGAGCAGCAGTAACAAAGATCAACAAGGCAATATCTTTTTGACAACAGAGAATCTGGTGAGACTTTTTTTTCTGGTATTGCGACTGCAGCATATGAATGATTTGCTTGAAACAAAGGCATGCTTTGCGTCTACAACCTGCGATATTTTGATAGTAGTTTTCACATATCGTCCACTCATCATTGCTTTGTCTTACAATGTTTCGAATTTGCACGAATATCAACAATAGGCCTTCTCGATGCCTCTCATATTAGTTTGTAGCACATACGTGAGTGGTCTCCTCTTGTGGTTGCACAAATGTAGTTTGGTTTTATTGTTGGAGATCAAAGTTGAAAATGCAATTGATTTCGCTTCGGATCTGCAAAATGTTGCACTCGCTCCAATCAAACGAAACGCCTCTCATTCAATTTTGTCGTTCGATTTGTTTCCCTGCAATTTTTACAACAGGCATACTTCAAATTCGTCCCTCTCGAGTATGGGGTGCCATTGCTAGCGGGCTTTTTCCTGATTATTTTCATACAGGGGCAGATCAAAACACGTGAGTGCATCTGCGACGCAACAAACGGGCCGGAAATTTCTGTTTGAACGAATTGGAGACGTTCTTGGAAAGATCCATTCTAACCTTACGCTATATTTTTGTTTTATTGAACCTCATCGATTGTGTTATTGACTTGCATCGGAACAGTTCGTGAAAAGAAAATAGAAAACATGGACGTGGCCGACATTGACGACCTGGCCAAGGAGTTGGAAGGTGACGACGAGGATGCTACCAAGAAAAAAGCAGAGGAGGACAAAAAATTGCAAAAGAAAAAAGCCCGACTTGCCGAACGGCTCGCGGCAGAGCAGCGAAAGGAAGAAAAGGCTGCCAAGAAAAACCAGGGCAAAAAGAAAAAAGGCGGTGACGGTGACGACGATGACATCGACGCCGCCGCGTTTGCGAAGGGTTCAAGGAACAACAAAAAAAGAAACTAGAGCGGTCGATAAGAAAATCAAGCAAAGTAAGATTGTGTACGCATTCAATTGAAAGTACGAATATTATCAGCGAACAAGAAGGTGTACGATTGGTTTCATGAAAAAGGGTAGTATTCTGTCCCTACAAAAGGGGTACATACTACATACATATTCCCGCCACAATACTAATTTCGAATAAATTTCGGTTAGTTAGATTTCGAACAATGCTTTCTATTTTAAAAAAACTGTTTGAAGACGTCTGTTTCCTGTTAGAGTTCCCCACATTGTGTGATCGTTAATGGCAATCTTGGAGTCGAACCATTGACTGGTACCGCTTCGCATTTCCGCACCGTTAGCATGCTACTATCGTCGAGGACCCGACCAAATACG
>Ga0115013_10000824_pt1 | contig 18399 bp, 15 predicted proteins | sample SouAtlMetagenome_2_FD_88686 | JGI IMG/M metagenome (GOLD analysis project Ga0115013, IMG submission 88686) | Marine eukaryotic phytoplankton communities from Atlantic Ocean - South Atlantic ANT15 Metagenome | ecosystem: Environmental > Aquatic > Marine > Oceanic | place: South Atlantic Ocean...
ATGATGACATGAATACAGTTGAAAGTTTTGATGAATGGTTGTCAGAACTTATGGATGAAGAACCGAAACAAAACACAGGAACACCTCTCACAAGAACCTAGCTTATTTCTTGGTTCCAAATACTTCGAAGTGGTATGTTTGCAGGAGCTTTTCCATTAAATTTAGACAGATCACTATTACTTGTACAATTTAAAAGTTAATTTAATCTTCCTTCCATTTTAAAATCCGGTTCATGATTTTCTCAATAATTCGTGAACGAGAAACAGATATACGACTCGTTTGAATCATTTTGCTCCGCACAGTTTTTAGACAACCAATTCACCAACATCAACATTTTAACTAGCGAGGGAACTCGATAGTAATGTCGATTCAAAAAGTGAAAAAGATCTGTGACGATGGCAAAGGACAACAACGAAAACGCAAAAGGCGGCGCCTTAAAGACGAAGAAAAAGGATAAAACTGCAAAAAAGTCTGTTCCGTTTTCTCCCATCGAGCGTATGGAAGACATGGCCCTGACCTCGCGCATTACAGAGGCTTTGAGTCCACACCTGAACGGATTGACAGACAAGACTCTGACGGAATTCATCGTCCACCTTACTGAAACGCAATTGAAAAAGGGAGGATCAAGCACAAATATTTGGCGTAGCGGACAAACGCTTGGGACACAACAACTACTTGATGAATCACAGAAATTGAAACAACGAATGGCCGAAAACGGAGCGCCCGAGTTGCCATTAAGTTTATGCAAGAACTTGCTGGAATGGGTACAGAGTCAATCGCCAAGGATCAAACGCTGGGCGAAAAAGCAACAAGAAAAAGCAGCGAAAAAGCGCAAAACAGAAGACGCAAACAAATTTAAAAGTTCTGCAGATGGGGCTTCGAATCCATTGGCAAGCGACTTTCCAGGACTAGCCAAGCCAAACTTGACGACCAGTGTTCCTCTCGACAACGGATTTTATGAACACACAGAATCGTCTAGGAAGTCTAATACAAAACCGATTGAGACTTCTTCTAGCGGTGGAGAATCGAGCCGACGAAGGGGTATTTCAAACCTACCTGCATGGATGACGAATGATGATAAAGGCAGTAATAGTTCGAAACGCCCTCGGTCGTCTCCACAACTCGAAGTGCACGAGATTTACACCGGTCGTGTCGAGCAGGTACTGGACTTTGGTATCCGTATTAGCTTGGAAGATTTCAAACGAAACGAAGACGGTGTGACTTCGGGCATGTGCTACAAAAATCAACTCCCCAGTAACTATGAACGTCGCGATTTTCGGAAAGGCCAATCTGTATGGGTAAAATTGATTTCCATGACAGGCAGCGGTTCAGGAGACAAAAAGCTTATTTTCTCAATCAAGGATGTTGATCAAAAGACAGGTCGGGATCTCATGCCCTTTCGGAAAACGGCTGCAATGGAGACATCATCCTCGATGTTACCGCCTTCATCGAACACAAAGTATGCAACGGCTACAAACCAAGCGCAGTCATCTACAGCTGTCGTCCATCCTGGCTTAGATGTTAACAAAATCCGAGCTCAACAAGAAGATTTTGGCCATGCAGGTCGTGGTTATCGGCCGACAAAACAGGCATTGACAGAACACGAACTTTTCGAAGCGCAGCAACTAATAAAATCGGGTGTATTACCCGTAGACCAGTACCCCACTTTCGATCCTGAACATGGCATGTTGGCTGTAGAAGAAACGGAGGAAGAGCATGAAGTGGAATTGGCTGAAGCAGAGCCGAATTTTCTTCGTGGTCAAACCAGAAGGAGTGGCCGCAGAGAACAACTTGAGCCGATCAAGATTGTGAAGAATCCGGATGGTTCCTTGCAACGAGCAGCTCTTCAACAGACCACATTAGCCAAGGAACGGAGAGAATTGCGGCAGGCGCAGGCAAATCAGTTGATTGACAGTATTCCGAAGGACTTAAATCGACCATGGGAAGATCCTTTGCCAGAAGCTGGGGAACGTCATTTTGCGCAAGAATTAAGAAGTATCAACATTATGTCACAACTCGAGGGGGCGCCCGAATGGAAACAAAAAGCTGAAAACAAGACTTTGAGTTATGGTATTATCTCCAATAAGTCGATCAAGGAACAACGAGAGTCGCTCCCCATTTATAGGCTCAAGAAGGAGCTCATGTCTGCAATAGCCAACAACCAAGTGCTTGTTGTGATTGGAGAGACTGGAAGTGGAAAGACGACGCAAATGACGCAATATCTTGATGAATTAGGACTCACAAAAAAAGGTATGATCGGGTGTACACAGCCTCGACGTGTAGCTGCGGTTTCAGTATCGAAACGTGTTGCAGAAGAATATGGTTGCGCCTTGGGTGAACAAGTAGGATATTCCATTAGATTCGAGGATGTTACGTCTTCTGATACCGTTATCAAATATATGACAGATGGTATGCTAATGAGAGAATATCTAGCAGACAATGACTTGAAACGATATTCATCCTTGATGCTCGACGAGGCACATGAGCGGACAATTCATACTGATGTACTATTTGGTTTATTGAAAGACTTATGTCGTCGAAGGCCTGATCTAAAGATCATCGTAACGTCAGCGACACTTGACGCGGAAAAATTCTCGACCTACTTCTTTCAGTGCCCAATTTTTACAATTCCAGGTCGAACCTTTCCTGTTGAAATTTTGTACACGAAGGAACCAGAGAGTGACTATCTAGATGCATGTCTGATCACCGTAATGCAAATCCATCTGTCAGAACCGGCGGGTGATATTCTTGTGTTTCTGACTGGTCAAGAAGAAATCGATACGTGCTGTGAGACTCTGTACACAAGAATGCAAGCCTTAGGGGACTTAGCTCCTGAACTCATTATTCTCCCGGTTTATTCGGCACTTCCTTCCGAAATGCAATCGAGGATTTTTGAACCTGCTCCGACGGGATCGCGCAAATGTGTTGTGGCAACAAATATTGCCGAGGCGTCATTGACTATCGACGGAATCTATTATGTCGTGGATCCTGGCTTTTCGAAACAAAAAGCTTTCAATCCAAAATTAGGAATGGACTCGTTGGTAGTGACACCCATCAGCCAAGCGTCGGCAAGACAACGAGCAGGGCGTGCTGGAAGAACAGGCCCGGGAAAATGCTATAGACTGTACACTGAACACGCCTTCAAGACGGAAATGCTGTCCACGAACATTCCAGAAATCCAACGGACTAATCTCGGAAATGTTGTCTTGCAGCTAAAGGCAATGGGAATCAACGATTTGCTTGGGTTCGACTTCATGGATCCACCCCCTGTTGCTACCCTTGTCGGTGCCCTCGAAACCCTTTATGCCCTTGGTGCATTGGACGAAGAAGGATTGTTGACAAGACTAGGAAGAAAGATGGCAGAATTTCCATTGGAACCCAACTTGTCGAAAATGTTGATTCTCTCTGTTGATCTGGGATGTTCAGAAGAGATCTTGACCATCACCGCCATGCTAAGTGTAGAAAACCCTTTTTATAGGCCCAAAGATAAGCAGGCGCAAGCAGACATGAGAAAGGCAAAGTTTCATCAGGCCGAGGGCGACCACCTCACACTACTAGCGGTATACCAGGGCTGGGAGGCTGCCAAATGTTCAAGTCCATGGTGTTTTGAGAATTTTATCCAGGCCCGGAGCATGAGACGAGCACAGGATGTGCGAAAACAACTTGTGACTATCATGGACCGTTATCGATTATTACTCATTAGCGCAAGAAGGAACCATAAGCTTATTTGCCGGGCTATCACGGCGGGTTTCTTTACAAATGCCGCAAAGAAGGATCCGCAGGAAGGTTACAGAACGTTGGTTGATCAGAATCCGGTGTATATCCACCCGTCTTCGGCCCTCTTCAACAAGAACCCGGAGTATGTGATCTACCACGAACTAATATTGACAACGAAGGAGTATATGAGAAATATCATGGTCATAGATGCAAAGTGGTTAACGGAACTGGCTCCCAACTTTTACAAGGCGGCAGATCCGAACAAAATCACAAAACAGAAACGAAAAGAGAAGATAGAACCACTTCACGACCGATTCAATCCGAAGGACTCGTGGCGTCTGTCGAGACGAAAGGGCTAACTGCGAGACTGCGACTTTTTCTTGCTTTTTCAAATGTGGTTTTTAACAATGTTGTTTAGCCTAAAAATAATGCTAGGTTTTGGAATTTTATTCTGCCACATACTGTCTTGAATTCTACCAATTAGTCAAATCGAGGCAGGTGCTTGTTGACGTATTGCAATCCACATCCCATCACAGCCTCACCCGTAGTAGGATAAGAATGAATATTGCGACCAATCGCATGAAGACCTAGATTATTCTTCATAGCAAGTGTTACCTCGTTGATCATTTCGCCTGCACGTTCGGCCAAGATGGTGGCTCCAAGGATTTCATCTGTTCCCTTCCTCACAATTATCTTGACGAAACCGATGTTGTTGTTTTCGAGGAGAGCACGATCATTGTGTTCAAGACCCGTGCGGTAGACTTCGCACTCGATACTTTCTCTTTCAGCCTGATTGTGCAATATGAACGTGAAGAATAAATTAGTTTGCACGATACGTCAAATTTGTACCTCCTTGGCAGTGGTAATGAAAGCAAGAAGTACGACAAATCTATAGACAACTCACCTGCTCCTTCGACGATATTCCCACTGTTGCAAGCTCTGGTTCGGTGTATGCAACAGCTGGAACCACCAAACTACTCAGTCTCCACTCGTCGTTGGCCAGGCTGTTTTGTACTGCTAGCTTGGCCATTTCTCCAGCCATGTGCGTCAATCGGGGAACGCCCGCACAGCAATCCCCAACTGCAAAGATACTTGGGTTACTTACCGATCGTGCATAGTCATCGACCACAACACCCTTGCCGACCTCAAACTTTACATTGGCTTCCTCCAAACCGCAATCTTCGATGTTGGCCATCCGTCCAGCGGCCACCAGCAAGCAATCGCACTCAATTTCTTGGTCTTCCACTGTAACCTTCATAACCGGTAGTCCTTCATTATCGTCTTTCAGGGTTTCCACCTTCTTAATCGTAGAGCTAGAAAGAAATTCAACCCCACCCTCTTCCAATTCGGCTTGAAGTATTGAAGCAGCCTCGGGATCACCCGCCTTGGATTCAAAAAGTCGCGAAGATCGATTTACGACCGAAACTTTGGATCCCAGAAGAGAAAATGCTTGAGCCATTTCCAACGCAATGACTCCTTCGTATTACAAGTGTGGGTTCGTAAAAAGCAACGAATGAGTTTACGACAATAAAAGATCGGACACAAAGCTATTAGTCACATACGGAGACATACCTGCACCCAAAATAACCATTCTAGGCGGTAATTCTTCGAGGTTGAACAAACGCTCATTGGTCGTGTAGGGCGCCTCCTTCAAGCCCGGGATGTCATCTGGTACCAATGGCCGACCGCCCATTGCCAACACACAATTCTTGAACCTAAGGGTCTGGCCGTTTACTTCGAGGGTATTCGGACCGGTCAGCCTGCCCCGACCCTGGTAAACATGAGCCCCTGTAGCCTCGGTTCCTGGATGGCCATCAGCAGGTGCGATGGTCGCCCGTTTTTGCCGGAGTCGTGCCATGATCCTTGGAAAGTCAACATTGATAGTTCCCTGCACATCGACTCCAACCTCAGAAGCTTTACGGATTTGCGAGACAGCTTTGGCACTCCGGATCAGTGCCTTGGATGGGACGCAACCCGAGTTCAGGCAATCACCTCCGGCCAGTTTTTCCGATATCATACACGACTTTCCACCACGGCGTGCGGTTTGCTTGAAGATTGTGCGACAACATGACCATGAAGAATAAATCAGTTTGCACAATATGTCAAATCGAAAGCGAGAAGTACAACAAAGCTATAGACAACTCACCTTTGAGGATACCAGTCCCCCAGCACCAGATCCTATAGCAATCAGATCGTATTCTGGGTGAGGAGCGTCTTCCATAGACGTTACAAAGTTACGGGGATGGACTTCGTTTAGAAGCTTGACGTTGTGCTCATCAAGAGGCCAGATTTCAAGCTCCTCCTTTGCCTCCTTCGCCTGATCATTGTTTCCCAGTACCCACTCGGTCGAGGATGACATTCTGATGCTAGTATCTATAATATTGGCGATGTTGTTATTCCTGTTGCTGCTGATATTGCGAAACGCCTTCGCGGTCTGAAATGCTGAATGCGAGTCGATCAAAACAAATAGTGCTAGTAGTAGGCTTCTTCGATTCCTGAACCTGTGTTCCATTCTAGCGCTTTGCGTTTGTTTTTTTGTGTTGCGAAGGGATGGAGGACACAGAGGACTTGCCTTCGGGCTGAATACCAGCACAAAACAGTGAGAATTGACGCGGAGAGAAACGAGCAACTTTGTGTCGGTTTGAAAAGGATTTTTCGTAAAGCGGGATTTGAGATTTGATTCACTGTGACGCAACTATTTTTTTCTTTTCTAGTAATTTAATGCAGTAACTTCAGAATTCCTTTCGATTCTTGCTCTCCTCATTTTTTGAAAACACAAACAGCTTTTTATCCAAAATAAAATATTGCTTTAGTAATTATTGCTGTTATTACTACGTGAAGTATTTTAATAGCAGGAAAAAGTCCGGGCATTAGAATATGGAAATCGACAAAACCTTGTTATGACGGAAATTCATTGCGCTGCAGTTTGAGTAGCGGGATCATTCAATTTTAGCTTGCTCTATCGTGTCAAACATGCAGGTTGGTTCATCTACCTTTTCTTTCATCAAAAACGTAATCAGATACTTAAAAAGTATCCGGAAGCACCTTGAAGGGCAAAGCCTCCCGATTTTTGTCCTTCCCGATGAGTTGATAATCAATAGCCTTGGCGTTGAAGTCAACAAGCATCATCTGAAACTCCTCAGCAGAAACAACCTCTGTTTCCATCAAAGCTTGCGTTAGGTGCTCAAATAATTCTCTGTTGTTCAAAAGGATCTCCTTGGCGATAATATAACTGTTGTTCACAAGACGCTCAATCTCATCTTCGACATCCGTCATAATCTTGTCTCCCCAAACAGTTCTTCCCTGCAACATACCCATTCCCATAAATTGGGGGCTTCCACCACTTTCATCCAAACAGACGCTTCCAACCTTTTCACTCATGCCCCATTCTTGAACCATGCGCTTTGCAATATTAGCAACTTGTTGGATATCATTGGAGGCACCAGTTGTTACACGATCTTCACCATAAATGATTTCTTCAGCAAGACGGCCACCCAAGGCTACAGCTAGCTGGGATTCAAGATACTGCTTGCTGTACATACCAGTTTCCAACCGCCCCTCTTGAGGAGCAAAGAAAGTTAACCCTCCAGCACCATTAGATCGAGGAACAATAGAGATTTTCTGGACTTGATCATAATCTGGGACTAAGGCCCCAACAATGGCATGCCCAGCCTCATGATAGGCAACCATTTCCTTAGACTTTTGTTCAGGATTACCTCCCTTCTTCTCAAGTCCAACCATCAAACGATCAACAGCTCTATCAATTTCATCCCATCCAATTGTTTTCTTATTTAGGCGAGCAGCAGAGATGGCTGCTTCATTCATGAGGTTCTCAAGCTGAGCACCAGAATACCCAGGAGTCCTTCTACTAATTGCTTCAAGATCAACATCAGGCTCCAAAGGCTTACCACGAGAATGGACACCCAAGATACGAGTGCGGCCCTTGAAATCCGGAAGATCCACAGTGACTTTTCGATCAAATCGCCCGGGCCGAAGCAGAGCTTGATCCAAAATATCAACTCTGTTGGTAGCAGCAATAGTAATGATTCCAGGATTTCCATCAAATCCATCCATTTCTACTAAAATTTGATTGACAGTTTGTTCACGTTCATCATTTCCACCAGCAAATCCAGCACCACGTTGGCGTCCAACAGCATCAATCTCATCAATGAAGATGATGCAAGGTGCATTCTTCTTTGCCTGTCCAAAGATATCACGGACACGAGAGGCACCCACTCCAACAAACATCTCTACAAATTCAGAACCACTAATGGAAATAAATGGGACTCCAGCCTCTCCGGCAACAGCCTTAGCCAAGAGAGTCTTACCGGTACCAGGAGGACCATCAAGGATGACACCACGAGGAATACGGCACCCATTGTTTGTGTAAGCTTCAGGTTGTTTCAAGAAATCAACCACTTCACACAACTCCAGTTTGGCACCATCACATCCTGCAACATCATCAAATGTGACACCTGTATCAGGAACCATCTGGATTTCAGCCTTTGACTTTCCAAATCCCATGGGGCCGCCACCAGGACCACCCATGCCTTGTCCCTGGCTTCCTCGACTGAGGAAGAAAAGACCGGCAAACAAAGCTGCAGGGAAGATGAGTGATTGGGCAAGTTCTCCGAGCCCACTGGCTTCCTGCTGAGGCAATACCGTGACATCGACCTAGCACATAGAAGAATCACAACATGGTTAGGATACCCGTTCGAGGCAACGAAATATAAAAGCTAAAATACCATCATAGATTTAGCGCGGCGATATATGGACACGAACGTACCTTGTGATCGGTGAGCTGAGAGAGAAGACCCGGATCATTGGGAAGAGCTTCGATCTTCAATTGAGTTCCATCTACATCCACTCCTAACAACTGTGTTCCATCTGCGCTGAAGGTAACCTTTTCGATCTTGTTCGCATCGATAAGCTTGAGGAAATCCGAGTACCTGACATCGGTGGGACCGTACTGTTTTTTTTCAATGACGGGGGTGCCGGTAGAAACTTCGGCGGGCGGTGGCAAGTCAGCTGCCATGGATATACTAGAAGCGGATTCCGACGATTTCTGATGAGTCGTCACCTTCGTAAATGGAGCAAAGGCGGTAGCCTTTTCGGCAAGAAGAAGACATAATACGGATGCTGCGGCAAACTTCATGGTACTTAGTAGTTTTTGAATGAGTAGGAACGAACACTTTCACCAGAGGGATCGAATTTCGGGTTTTAGGATCGTATTCTATCAGTGCAGCGGTGCGGCGTCAACTAATAGTTGATGTTTTAGTTATTTCTTTCAAGTAGGAAGTTATTTTCGACAGAGGCTAAACGGAAGTTCAGAGATGTGTTCGTTGACATGGAGGCAATCCATCTGGCTTACGCTGAGTGTGCACACCACAAGTTCAAAAACCGAACTCCATGTCAGCTATGATTACTACCACGTTGCACGACAGCGTATGAGTAGGAACAGGTGACTGAAAATATCTACCTCGACTAATTCGACCACTTTGAAACATGCCAATGAGCCTTTCGTGTCAGAAGCGTGTTGGCCGTGCATAGTACCATTTATCGCGCGAAATGGAATTGTGCTAGGGTGATGATTGGATCATTGTCAATTGGTTGCGTCAGCCTTGCAGTTTTCCATTTGGCTTGATGATTCACTAAAATCTCGTCATTATTCGATGTCGTCGCACATACGATTAAGAAAAATTCGTGAAGTCACTCAGTGTTTCCTCCTAAATTCTGATGCTTGGTAATTCGTGGTTTGGAAACAGAAAACAGCAGGTCAAATACAACACAGCATTTTTGGCAACAGACGCTCGACAGCTTTCTCGTCTTTTTTTTCCCTAACACTCAGTAGTCATAATTCTCACGAAAGCAAAATATAAAATGAAATTCGCCGCAACAACCGTACTTGCTCTGCTCATGGCAGAGCAGGTAAGCGCATTCTCTCCACATTCACCCGTAACAAAATCAAGATCCAGCTACAAATCCTCGTCGTCAACCCTCAAGATGGCACTCGACATTGACGTCGATGAGGTCGCTGCCCCGCCCGTCGCAGATGCCACTCCTCAAGCTGCAATTCAGAGACCTGCCGAACGACCTCCGGTTGAAATGGTAGTCAAGAGTCCCGGAGGTGGACCCACCGACGTGAGATATTCTGAATTTCTCCGACTCGTCGATGCCGACAAGATCGAGAAGGTTACTTTCTCCAGTGACGGAACACAGCTCTTAGGTGTTGACGTCGACGGAACTCGTCTTAAAATCCAATCTCTACCCAATGACCCTGATCTTCTATCACAACTCACAACACACAAGGTATGTTTCAGAGAATAAGTTGTAACGACGACGCTGAAACATGTATTGAATCTTGTCCTCACCTTACTTTTATTGTTTATTTCGCTCGTCAAGGTTGACGTCACCGTACTCCCACAACAAGAAGCAAGTGGTCTAGGCGACCTCGCCCAGTCACTTATTTTCCCTGCCGCCCTCTTCGCCGGACTATTTTTCCTCAGCCGCGGAAGCCAAGGACAAGGTGGCATGCCCGGAGGAGGACCCACCGGAATGGGTGGAATGGGAGGATTCGGAAAGTCCAAGGCCGAAATCCAAATGGTCCCAGATACAGGTGTGACATTTGATGATGTTGCAGGATGTGATGGTGCCAAGCTAGAACTTGCTGAAGTGGTTGATTTCTTGAAACAACCTGAGGCATACACCAAGAATGGTTGCCGTATTCCTCGTGGTGTCATCCTTGATGGTCCTCCTGGTACTGGTAAGACCCTCCTGGCCAAGGCTGTTGCTGGAGAGGCTGGAGTACCTTTCATCTCTATCAGTGGTTCTGAATTTGTAGAGATGTTTGTTGGTGTTGGAGCTTCCCGTGTCCGTGATATCTTTGGTCAAGCCAAGAAGAATGCTCCTTGCATCATCTTCATTGATGAGATTGATGCTGTTGGACGCCAACGTGGAGGCGGCCAAGGAGGAGGTAATGATGAGCGAGAACAAACTATTAACCAGATTCTGGTTGAGATGGATGGATTTGATGGAAATCCTGGAATCATCACCATTGCCGCCACAAATCGTATTGATATTCTTGATCAAGCCCTTTTGAGACCTGGTCGTTTTGACAGAAAGGTTACCGTTGATCTTCCTGACTTCCGAGGACGTCAAAGAATTCTAGGAGTTCATGCCCGAGGAAAGCCTTTGGAGCCTGATGTCGATCTTGAAGCGATTAGCAGAAGAACTCCTGGATACTCTGGAGCTCAGCTTGAGAACCTCATGAATGAAGCAGCCATCTCTGCTGCTCGCCAAAAGAAGACCTCTATTGGTTGGGATGAAATTGACAGAGCCGTCGATCGTTTGATGGTTGGTCTTGAAAAGAAGGGAGGTAATCCTGAACAAAAGTCCAAGGAAATGGTTGCTTATCACGAAGCAGGCCATGCAGTTGTTGGAGCATTGGTTCCTGAATATGATCAAGTTCAAAAGATTTCTATCATTCCTCGTTCATCTGGAGCTGGAGGTTTGACTTTCTTTGCACCATCAGAAGGAAGATTAGAATATGGTATGTACAGTAGGCAATATCTTGAATCTCAGCTGGCAGTTGCATTGGGAGGACGACTAGCAGAAGAAATTGTTTATGGGGAAGATCGCGTAACAACTGGTGCATCCAATGATATTCAACAAGTTGCAAATATTGCCAACCAGATGGTCACTCAATTGGGAATGAGTGATAAGGTAGGAACTGTAACCATCGAAGAACCAGGTATGTCGCAAATGCAAAAGATGATGATGCAAAATGGTTCCATGTGGGGTGAGAAACAATTAAAGGTTGTCGAAGAGGAGGTTGAACGATTGGTTAACAATAGTTACATGACGGCAAAGAAAATCATCCTGGAGAACTATGATCTTTTCGAAGAATTGACACAGGCACTTTTGGAACGAGAAGTTGTGTCTGCCGAAGAGTTCCAAATGATGTTGTATGAGAACCAATCGAAGAGTGTGAAATATGAGATGATCGGAAAAGAGATGAACGCTGACAAACTACCCTTCCAAGAACTTCCAAACGCTATGTAAGAACCTGTGTATAAATTTCAATAAAAAAATAGAACAAGAGTTTGTATTTCGAAGTTTGTTTAGTTTTAGCACACAGTAGAACTCGTTATGAATTAGTCAGTAGTCGTGAAGACGGAAAGCACGAGATCGGCTTGGCATCCTAATCTTGAATGAAAATTAAAGAAAATTACAAAAAAGTCAATTGATGATTCAAATTATTTCTTGGTCACGAGTTGATCCGCGCTTCTTCGCATGCTAGTGACGCATCGACAGCGAACATGCGCCTGCAAGGCAATTTAGGTTGAATATTCGCCTGCATTGCGCTAGAGTTCGGATTGCCGTTTCATCCGGCACAGAAGAGAAATGCAACGCCCAGAGATAAAACTAAATGCGTTCTGATCTGAGTGAATTTCATCTTCGAACTTCCAGCGTCCCAAAGAATTCCCATACAGACTTGACAAAAGAGAGAAATACTCTATCAGTAATCTTGAAGCTGTGATTGAATTAGTATCATGGCGCCATTGCAGAGGCTACAGGAAACAACAAACGATGGCGGTCCGGCTACAACTTCCGAGAACAAAACTGCATCGTTGTCGGAGAAGATGAGTACGAAGAAGTCGCCCATTAACGATCCGAAGAAGACAGATGATTATTCCGAAAATGGTATGTTGTTGTTGTAGATATATAAATTTCTGTGTGCGCTGTCTTTTAGGAAATGTGTCTTTGGTATCCCTAATATTTGCATCTTATCACGAATCAATTGCTTTCGTCTATATCAACAGGACCGGAAGTTTGGCCTGCGGATGAAGATCCAACCGCCTTTCCAGTACTTCCCTGGATGAGTGCCGTTATGTGGCCTTTGATGCTGACCGTCCCACTTGTTCTCAATGATTCAAGGAATCCGTTGCACTACACTAAAATCTTTCCCGAATCATGGTACACCATCGATGACTCTTCTCGCCCGAAGCCTTTGGGTCTATGCCTAGGACTGATAACAGTTGCTGTAGGCCAGCTTTTGTGTTTATTTGTGTTTTTCTTCTTCAAGTATGGTTTTATGTCTCAAAACGGAGAGGAGCCTCTATCGATCCAAAAAAGGGGAGCCCGTACGTACGATTATCTGGAGGGAGTCACGACACACCTCTCGCAACCTGAAGGATTTGTATTATTGGGAGGATACCTTACTGGAACTTGGATGTTTCGATTGATGCCTCCAGCTTACTATTCATTTGACGGCGGTATTGATTATGCGAAAGTCTTTTTGTGTCTAGTTATACAGGACGGAATTCAATTTGTCATGCACCTGTTGGAACACAGTGTCTCTCCAGCCTTCTACAAATATTCACACAAACCCCACCACAGATTTACAAACCCACGACTATTTGATGCCTTCAACGGATCAATGCTGGATACAATTTTCATGATTCTAGTACCTCTCTACGCAACCGCAAATCTGGTTCATTGCAATGTGTGGTCGTATATGGCGTTTGGCAGTTTCTACGCCAATTGGTTGACGTTAATTCATTCGGAGTACACATTCCCATGGGATCAGTTATTTCATTGCCTCGGGTTTGGTACACCGGCCGATCACCATGTACATCACGCCTTTTTCAAATACAACTATGGTCACTTGTTTACTTGGTTTGATAGGATTTGGGGAACCTACAGACATCCAAGTGAATTTGCTCCTAAGCAATTTAATGAGGGCGTGTAGGATACGTGAAGAAGGGACAATTGCATGCGCTCGAGGGGCTGGTCTACTCTACATTGCTGTTGTGTATACCAAATTCTTTGTCATAATTCAATGAATGCACCTCCTTTGCAGAAGTATTCATGTGATATATGTCTCATGGTAACGTGGATCCATCAGATCAACATGCCGCACGATTATATTTTTAAACATCTACAAGTAAATAAGACTATAGAAAACAATAAAAGTTTGTGTGTTCCATAACATATTTTTCACGAGGTTACATTTTGCAAAACGGAAGTCACTACCTCGATTATATTAATAGCTGAAATGCTACACAATTTGTCGTCTCCATCTGAATTCATTGACAGAATGTTTGGAATCAAAGGTATAGAATTCATCTTCCGAGTAACCTTCTACTTTCGACTCGGGAAGCTATGGGCGTTGTTGTTGAACTTCAAATAGAAAAAGAACATGTGGTTCGTTTGGTTATTCCACCAAAGATTCATCGTGATTTTGATGCATGTTTAAAGTGCAGATTTCTTTCTTCCATATCTCGATGGTAATTGTTCGTAAACAATATATTAATTCAACGTATTTTGAATTGTGGCCAATCGCTCTTGAAGGCCACGGCACAAAGTCTTTCGAAGATTTTCATCATTAGGAAATAGAATGCGCGATTCTTGTATCTGCTTCCGATAAAGTTCTCGAAGCTTCCGAAAAACAGCAATCTTTGCTGTTCGTGCAGATCCATGAACCGAAACCACGGATGTCTGATAATCTGATTGTTGTGTTGTGTCTGAATTTTCGCCTATGGAAAGTAGTTGTTTGCGAGTGAGCAACAGCGTCAAAGAGGATCGGATCATATCGCAGTATTGGCGGGGTACACGGACTACTGCGAGCTGGGTGCTTGGGTCATAAAATCGAAGCTGTGTATCGGAAGCTGGCCCCTCTCCAGCGATTCCAAAACACCAACCCACCGTTCGACGCAGGCGTGATGCAAATTCCTTTTTTGAGGGAAACAGATCCGACGAAGAAGTGTATCTCGTAGACGACTGTTGCTGGTTCTTTCGAATATCATCAGCAAGCTCGATTTTCACAAGAAGCCATCTGTTCTTGTGCCGAACCATGTTTCTAGCTACTCCTCAACTTTCGCCAGTGAATGTTCTAATTCTTGCCCTCTTCTTTTGCTGTTACTGGTTGTCGGTATTCATCATTCTTCGCAACTAAAGAATGTATTGATGTTTTCACAAAAACACAAATTAGAAATTAGAAAGTCTGTCTGTCGAAATTAACTCTCTCACCAGTAATCCAGACGTGAGGCGTTTTAGGTACGAATCAGAATACATCATACATCCATCAATCAAGCAGATGATCGAATTCTTTCGATCGAGTTCAATTTCGGCTCGAGTAAGCAGATTTTATTCAAATCACATTTGACGAAAAGAGAGCTAGCCGAAGCAAAGGTATTATCCGAACTTCGTCGTCCTACTAAACAACTTATTATCTCTCGAAACATTAGGCAAACATGAGACTGTCGAATTGTTTGCGAATAGCACTATTTCCTCCGCTGCTGCTCTTCATTTCGTTGACGTCGGCATTTTCTCCAACTCCGATAAGAACAACGTCATCGACAACCGTACAAAAAAAGCGAGAGATACGCCGAGCTCAACCTCTGTACAGTGGGAAAGGGATTGCGTCCACATACTCCTGGCAAGAGGAGTGCTTTGAAATCGAGATTATGGTGAAAGTTCCGCAAGAGACCCGAGCAAGCGATATTTCCTTTCGGGCGAAGCCTAATTCAATTGATTTGAGACTCAAAAGAAAATCTGAAGAATCATCATTAGAATCCGGGGAGCCAGAAGAGGTTGTTTTATTGGATCCAAATAGAACGCTCCGGGGACGGGTGGTATTAGATGGAACGTATTGGATAATTTCGGATCCAGACAAACCATCATCGGATGATCCTCATCGACTGGTCACAATAACTATCGAAAAACAGATTCGCACTCCAAAAGATGACTTTGATGTGATCGAGTACGACTGGAATGGAGTTTACGAGGATGATGAAGAAGAAGTTTCCTACCGGAAATACGACGAACCAGAGGAACTAGATGTTCGTGAATATGCAGCGAGCATGGGGGTTGATATAGATAATATTGACATGAATTTAGTAGACAAGAGTATGTTTACCTCGGGACTTAACATTACAAAATCTACCTTTGATAATATGAAGGACGCTGGATTGATGACGGAAGTAACGGAACAAACAGATGGGTCTGAATGGATTGTCGGTGAGGATGGAGAAAAAGTCCCTTTCTCAAGTATGGGAAAAGGGGTAACGAAAGATGAAGCGAAATCCGCCAAAGCACCATCCCCTATTCCTTTTCTTGATACCAACTCACCATGGCAAAAAACAGTACCACTCGATCAGGCAAAAGAAGTAAAAGACAAACTAGAGGAAACATCGGGAAAAGAGTCAATTGACGAAGAAAAAGAGTCAATTGACGAAGAAAAAGAGTCAGCCGATCCAAAGACATCGATTGAAGACGCAGTGGATCCAATCGATACATTGACTGTTGCGAAACTGAAAGAAATTTTAAGAACGCGAGGCCTCAAAGTCAGTGGTAATAAGAAAGAATTACAGGAACGCTTGCGAGCTGAGGTACAATCGATGCTCCAAGGAAGCGATGAAACCATTCAATAAAAAAAATGATGATTCAAACTGTTGTAAATATAATCGTTTTCTGTAGAATATTTGCAAAACTTTCGCTAGAAATTGTTCGAATCCGCTCTGGCATTGAGTTTTATATACGATTCCAAGAAGGATTCTCTTGTGAGAATACCAACCACAGTTCCGCCATCTATTCCACCGACAACAACTATCCATCGCAATCCCAGCAAAGTGAAGAGACTATAAGCCTTTGAGAGGGGGAAATGTTCCGGGACAATATAGGTGCCACGATTCATCACCGCTTCCAAGTCGATGACATCATCTTTGTAATCTGGATTCAACCAAGTAATCACAACAGTATTATTCTTGCGATCACGTCCAACCTTTGCAAAGCCCTTTGGTGCTTCAATGACAGAATTTGACGATGACATAGGATCTTTTGTGACTTTATCATTGCTTCCGTCAATTATCTTCACCTTATTGAGTCTTTGTTCGGCAAGATTCTCTAAATCGGTGTTCCCTTCGTCATCACTGCCAATATCATCGTTCGAAAGGAGAGAATGATTTTCATCCTCCTCGAAATTACTATCAACATCATCACCTCCTCCATTGATTCCCAAGTCCGAGTCATCGTCTTTGTTGAAATTCCTAGCATCTATTTTTGAAAAGTCAATGATTGGCATAGTGATATCGCCACCGAGTGGGCGTTTTGTTTCGTTCATTACTCTTATCACTTTCAGAGCGGATTTTATTGGGTTCCATTTCGAAACATCACTTTTATTTTCTATTTTGAATAATTCTTTTGGCGCTGTAAACGGCGAGACCTCTTCGTATCCGTCTATCTCTGTAACATAATTGTATCGATCATCTTTAATATAGTAGGCGTAGTGCATTAATCCTTGGCTCTTTTTTCCTGAATTGCTTTGAACACTGCTTGTACTTTCAAAAATATTGTTGCCTAAGGATTTATCTTTAGGATATCCTTTTTCGAATATTCCACATTCCATTAGAGCTACGATCTGTTTCCTTCGAACGAGACCCTTGAATCTACCTTTTTCATCAACGACAGGAAACCCATTGTGACTTGTTGTCCGCAACAAGTCAACTAATCGGAAAGCCCTCTCCTTTTCTCTAAGTGTAACCGGCGACGAACTCATGATATCACGAACCAAATAAATATCATAGCTATCATCTTTTGAATGATCAAGATATGGATAGCCCTTTAGCTTCATCAACACTTCGTAAATACCGTCTTCGTATATCAGTTGGGCCACGTAGTTGGCAATAACAACCACTACCATAACAGGTAACAATATTCTCATTTGACCTGTTCCCTCAACGAGTATAACACATGTACTGACTGTGGATCTCTGAAAGCGGTAAGGAAAAAAATATAAAACATATCATGAATAGAGTGAGTCGATAAAACGGATCATAGGTCCAATTAGATGACACGAATGCTGTTTGGTTATGTTCCTGCTCGTAGTGACTACGTGTCCTCTTTCTATAACATTATAATGTGTTCTTACCTGTATCCCTGCCATCATCGCACCTACTCCAAGCAATGCGAATGCCGAGGGGTCAATGTTCTTGTCGACGTATTGCTGTAAACACAAACCGTATGCTCCCCCCAGACTTGCACCTGACACTACAATTGGAGTGAAGAGACCGCTTGGTATGGCAGTGGTATTTGTGACCAACATTAATCCGAAAAACATAAACCCAACGATACATAGAGTGGAAGCATAGAATTGACCAGGATCGCTAAGTATTCGTACGATGGCTTTGCCACGCGATCCGAAAAATACTGCTGCCATTTGATTAGTTTCGCCATCTTCGCAAAAGAATTGTCGCTCTGCTGCTGCTTCAGTCTTTACGTGGTTGTCGTGACAAACCCAATTCATTGTAGGAAGCAAGAACATTACAATTGAATTCAACAGACTGATGTACGAGATTCGAAGCATCTTTAATCCTTTTGTGTTGAACTTTTTCCCGCTCGACTTTTTCAATCCACCGAAAGCCTTGCAAAAGTAACCTCCTATCAAGAAAACCAATAAATTCAAAACCATGAACAATAGATTTTAGCTCCGACCAATAATTTGTGTGATGTCAATCATTTTCAAGATGAAATGCATTCGAAACAGGCCTTCGACGTATCAAATTATTAATTTTACTGTGGAGAACTCACCTAAAACTCCACCAATGATACCCATAAATACCCAGAACGGGATTTCGTGGAACCTCTCACCGATACTATTGTCGTCATCACCGTTGTAACTTC
>Ga0115013_10000826_pt1 | contig 18396 bp, 11 predicted proteins | sample SouAtlMetagenome_2_FD_88686 | JGI IMG/M metagenome (GOLD analysis project Ga0115013, IMG submission 88686) | Marine eukaryotic phytoplankton communities from Atlantic Ocean - South Atlantic ANT15 Metagenome | ecosystem: Environmental > Aquatic > Marine > Oceanic | place: South Atlantic Ocean...
CTACAGCTCGATCTTTTGCGTGAGGATCTCGCGTCGCTCTTCTATTGCCTCTTCGAGCTCATGCAGCTCAAGCTCCTCCGCGCTCGCAATGTACGCGAGCGCATCCTGCTTCTGCTTGCCTCTCTTCAAAGTCCTCAGGTGCTTCCAGTCGCCAGCGTACCGCTCGCCCGTGGCGGCCAGAACTTCTTCCACTGGCGTGTTGCAGCTCTTGCAAGTCACGGCGCAGGTTCCTTTCCTGGGAGTAGTACCAGTTCGGCGGTGACGGCAAAGCCAAGTGCAGCCTCGGGCCTAGGGCGTGTACGGCTAGGCCCCCGGGGAAACCAAGTCACTCTCTCTGTGTTTACGCGCTGCGATGCATGAATAGTGGGTTTTTGCTGCACTCGCCCATCCGCGCCCAGCTTGCACACATCTCCGCATCGTCGCCTGTGTTGAACTCTTTACAAGATGCGGCATGCCACTGCTTGGCCCGGATAGACACGAAAGCAGCCCGCAGCGGCGGTCACGGGGGCAAGGCGAGCGCGGGCAGTTGGGCGAGGGAGAGGGGACGGTCCTTTGACATGACCGCTGACGACAGCGCGTGATCGTGGTCTGGACGGCCTCGATGTGCGCCTCCTGTCGGATTGAGGCGAGGCTAAAAGGAGGCAAACGGTTCATGCCACCCGGCTGTGTCACGCCGAAGCGGCGCCCCCTGCTCCCCGACGCCCATCCCCGCCCGGAGAGGCGGCCCAGAGCGGCATGGCACTCATGCACAAGCTGCGCAACGAATGCCGAAGCCGTGCTGCCGCCGCAGCGTTCGGGGAGCGGGCTGCAGCCGATGCGCGCATAGAAGCGGCAGAAGGCGGCGTTGAGCGTGGCGAGGTGCTCGGTCGCGAGCGCGTCCTGCTTGCTCAGCTGGGCCGCGTGCGCCAAGACGGTGCCCTCCCAGGGCTCGTCGAAGAGGAAGTTGGGGCACGTCTCGAGGCGGAGCTGCTGGTGCGACATCTTGTTGAAGTAGGCCTTCCTGTTGCCGAAGGTGTAGTCGGAGCCATAGTGCATGATGGAGGGCGCGCGGCCCAAGAAGGGCGGGTTGCCCGGGTAGAGCATCACGTCCTGCGCACCCCGGGTCTCTCGCAGCTTTGTGGTGCGCGGGGATCCGGCTTGGTGCGGGGGTGCAGCTGCAATTGGCAACGGGGCGGTGTGGTGTGGTCGGCGCGGGTGGAGCCTGGTGCGTCATCGGCGGTGCGAGGCGGGAGCGCAACGAGGGAGGGGCGGGGCGAGGCAGCGCAGCGCGCACCTCTCGGACGCGGTGTGTCACGCCCACCTCGGCCGCTGCGAAGACGTAGCCGTACATCTCACCATGCCACCGGGCCTGCTTGTGCTTGGTGGCCATCTCTAGCGGCGTGGGACCAGGGCTCCCGGGTGGGCTCTGGTAGTGGAAGCTCTCGTTGAAGTACTGGTCAGGGTGCGCGTTAGCAAACGCCCGCACCTTCTTGGTGTACTCGAGCCAGAGCGGAGCGATCTGCCGCAAGTCCTCCCGGTGGAAGATGTGGAAGCCACCGACGCCGGCCATCCGCTCGTGGAGCGCCTCGTCGATGAAGTGACGCGCAAACCCCGAGGTAATGCCATACAGGTATGAGTACTTGGCCGACACGACAGTGCCGCGCGTGCACCCCATGGCCAGCGGGTCGATCGGCTTCCGAAGATACATGTCCGTGTCCATCATGAGCACAAAGTCCTCCGCAACGTCGACCTGCTCAAGCCACGCCATGACAGAGAATGGCTTGTTGTAGCTGGCGTCTGCGCAGCGGCGGCAGAACGCATGTGAGGCACAGGAAAGAAAGCCTTGCTGTTCGACGGTGGAGGCGGACAGCCGTGGCCAGCCTTGTCATCGTGGAACGGGTCGCCCCGCTCAATGTCATTCACGGCATCGAAGCGCATGTTTAGGTGGACAAATGTTGGCCCCATGTCCAGGTTGGACTTCGGATAGCTTGCGAGTTGCTCGTCCGAGCACGCCAACAAGCGCGTGATTTTGCCCGGCTGCCGCGTGCGGTTGAATGAGTAGAAGAGACCGGCCGACTGCCAGTCGAACGCTGGAATGCACTCAGCGGAAAACACCACATGCAAATGCGCCGGCGACACGTCGGCCATGGCGCGCCGCCGTGGCGAAACTGCGAAAACCGGGCGTACAGAAAGCCGGGTACAGGTGCGCACCTGTACCCTACCTTGAAGATAAACCTTGCGTGTGTCTCTTCGTTTGCGGCTGGTGCCCGGTACCGTGTAACATCGTGATTCAAATTGTCTGCGGGAGTTGAAAACGAAGGACAGAACCGGGAAATCAGAACAAACCCTCGGCACAAAACGCCACGACCGCCGGGCCGCAAAGCGACGGCAAGACGCCACGAATGTAATGGTTTACGCCGTCAATAAATACCTACCCTCATCAAGCTCTGGGCGCAGACTCTGTTGCCTGTGGGCAACGCCCGGCGATCGCCATCGCCTGCACCACCCAATTCATGGCATTGGCGTCGGCCCTACACCGGCCTGCGCGGCTGGCGGCCCGTCCGACTACCAGTCGCCACCAGCAGTGGCTCTTCCTCGTCCTCGCGTTGACTGAGCTGACATTTGCGACTGAGCCCGATCGGGGTGCCGCGACCTGCCAATGTCTGGATTCGCTCGCAGCTTACAACTACACCGGCGACCTTCTGGTGGACATCAAGGGTGTGATGTACGATTACGGCAGCGGTTACGGCTTGAAATCATGCTCGGCTCACGACTTTCAAAGACCACCGCTCTGCGACTCGACCAACGCACCTTCCTGGTGTGGCCAGTTGTGGTGCTGGGTGGACGCAACCAACTGCACTGAGTCGCCGCAGCCGTCGGCATATCTCGAGGGTGCGTACTACTCGTACGCAACGTGCGGCGCCAGCGATTCCTACCTGGACTGGAACAGCCCCTTCGCCGGCATGGTCCACCTGTGCTCAGCCTTTTCGGAGAAGGACCGCACGCTGCAGGAGGTCGCCACGAGCGACTCAAAGGGTCCATGTGGCAACACGCAGACGCACGTGCAGGTTGATGCTATGGTGCGGGCGATCAACGCTCTCAATGAGGGGCGGGGGTTCCCCGTGTACGCCGGTGCTCTCAAGCCCAACTATCTGCGTCTCACATACAGCTGGACAACGTATCCATTTGGTGCGTGGGAGAGCATCGGTCGCAATCTCTCTGCCCAGGATTTTGCCAAGTGCGACCTTGTTGTAGGCATGGCGAACGGATGCCCCGACCCTGAAATCATGGCACAGGCGCTTGTGGCCAACGATACGCGGCGAATCTACGTTACGGGCCGAGGCCCTCGGTCGGTCCTGACCCACGGTGGCGAGTACCAGCCGTATTTCTTCTCGGCGCACCTGCGAAGTGACGAGTATGCCTACCTCGCGCTGCAGCAAATGCAGCTGAAAGGCGCGAAGAGCATCGCCGTTGTATGTGAGAGGCCAAAGCACTCCAACCTCACACCTTGCTGTAATCCACACCCCTCACTTCTCACACCCGTGCGGCGCAGATGAGGATGCAGGCAACTACTTCTTCACTGGCGTGGGTGTGGAATCCGCGCGCGTTGCCTCTGAGGTGTTCGGGTACGATGTGCTGCTGACTCGTAGCTTGAAGCACAGTGCTGACACAGGAAGCATCGACCTGACGCAGCTGTCTGCCGCGATCAGCGCCGTCGTGGAAGCAAAGCCCGACGTACTACTTCTCTCCTTGCGTCAGCGGGAATGGGACCACGCACTGAAGCAGCTCTCTACAGCCCGTCCAGAATCGCTGCGAGGTGTAGCCACTCCGATTGCCGGCGGCCATACTTTCATGGGCGTTTGGTTTCAGGGGGCATCCCAGCAGGCCAATGGGGTTGACTGCATGGGGTCTGGTGATGCGTGCAGCTATGTGACGGGTGGCACGCAGATGAGCAAGGACGAGAGCCTTAATGCGTACAAAGATGGGCTACTGGACAAAACGTACTCTTGGCTCCGGACGGAGTCTGGCTACATGGTCGGGTTTGACAACAGCTCGCTGGTTAGCTTTCCTGATGGGGCCATGATTCCGTCCTTCCTTGCGCAGGCGCTGCAGCAGGTATTCCGCTTTCGGCCATTGACCAATAGGGAGCGCCCACTCGCTGACGCGACTGACTACGAACTCTTCAGTTCCTTTCTAGCCTCTGGGGAAAAGGTCGCCGACACGTTTTACGGCCCATGCGTTTCGACGAGTTCGGCCAGAACAGTGGACGCAAGCCGACAACACTGCAGGTTTCGCCTGACGGCGTAGCGCAGGAGGTCTACCCTGTCGCGATTGCGAAGAAAGGCTTCGACTTTCCTGCTCCCAGCTGGCCCGGCGTCACCTGTCCTGCTGACGCGTGGAACCTGAGCTACGGGTCTGCGTGCCTGCTCTGTGCACCCAATACTTGCCAAGCCACAGACCATCGCGTCGGTTGTATCGATGGACCACCGAGTTCGGACTACTACAGCTTCACGCACACAGGTTGTGACGGCACCACTGGGCCTGCTGTGAGCTTCGTTTGGGCATTTGATGCACTTGATGAGAGTTGCAACTGGCTGCCGGCCCATGGGACGTTGCAGCAGTGTTCATGGGCACATCCATGGGCAGCTTGGCACGTTGTGATCTTGGTTGTCTTGTCTTCTCTTCCGCTCATACTCCTCTCATTTGCCGCCATACGCTTCAGAGAACGCTTCCGTCAGGTTGTAGTGGCCACGGGCGATGCACAAGGTCAGTATACACTTCTGGCCTACTTGATCGCGTCGTTAGGTGCTCTGATACACTCGGTTGCTACGCCGCTTGCATTTATCGACTCTAACACTGGCAACGCGACCGAAGGCATGTGCATTGCGCGCACAGTCGTCTCTTTCTTGGCGCCAGCGGTGGTGTTCCTTGGCATCACGCTTCGCATACTAGCTGAAGCGAAGGCACGCGAAGGCAAGCCGGGTCGATTGGCCAAATACGCCGGAGTTCAGAGTTCAATTGAGCCGACAACCACAGCAAAGGCATTTGCCGCAGCACAGCTTTTTATGTTCTGTGCCATGGTTGGCAGCTCTGCCGCCGTGCTGAGCTCAGTCACGGGTGGTCCTGCCACGATTGCAACAAACCTGACGAAGGAAATTGGTCTTGACGAAGAGAGCAGGACTGTGGAAGTAGCGCTCACTGTGCAAATGTGTTGCAGCATTCGCGAGTTTTCCTGGCAGAGCCGGGTCGCCCTGTTGGCACCCCTGCTTGCAATGTTTCTGCTCTCCTTTGTTGGCCATCTGTCGCGCGGGATGCACCCCAGCTCTGGCACGCTGATGCTCAACCTGCTCATCACGTTACTGGTTGTGCAGTTTCCCACCCTCGATGTGTTTTCAACGCGTGCGCCGATTGGCCTTGTCATCGGGTGGGCAGCACTCTGCAGTGAGGTCGTGCACCCTGTCTACAAACGCTGGAACCAGCAGAGTGACGATCGCGAATGGAGAATTTTCGACAAGGGAGCTCCACTAGAAATGCCGAACCCCCGCCGCAGTGGAGAGCAAGGGTGGCACTTGTTCCTCTCCCACAAATGGTCCACTGCACAGGATCAGGTCCAGTCTCTTTGCCCGCAGCTAAAGCTATTGGTTCCCTCTCTAAAGGTATGGCGGATGTTCAAGAGACCGTTAGCGCTGAGGCCGCCCAAGCTGCGCCTAGGCGGGCCTGCATGTAGGCCACAGAGCCGAGGCCTACAATCGGGGAGTTGGTCTGTTTGATCACCCAGGTCTGGCTTGATACAGACGTGCTCGAGAGCAACGTGGATCAGATGTCAAGCGGGGTACAAAACAGCGACGCCTTCCTCTTATTCCTGACGCGCGACTACTTTGCGTCAAGCTTCTGCCAGCTGGAGTTGCGCCAGGCCTGGGAAAAGCGAATCCCGATCATAATTGTGCGCGATCAGCAGCAAGGTGGCAGCGATGCGAGCCTCAGCGACGAAATCAAGAGGGCCAAGGAAGGATTAAAAGAGGATGAAAACAAAGAGACGCTCCTTGAGGCGATGACACATGTCAGCTGAAGCCCCGCACATCGCCTTGCATGTCAGCTCGCTTGCCTCACATTGTGCGTACGTGGCGGCGCCAGGTCGAGAAACGCTGTCTGGCACCGCACGGGCCGCGTGACATCTTATGGTGGTATCGTTCCAAGACATTGAGGCGGGTTGTGCTCAAGCGCATTATCCATATGGTGCTCGCGGCACAGGACTGGCAGGACGGGCAGGACCCATCCCGTGCTCGCGGCGCAGGACTGAATACCAAAGCGAGTACTCGTAAAGTGCATCCATCCGCGAGCAGCGAGCGGCGGTCAGCGACCAGCAACCGGGACGATTGTGGTGGAGGCGCCAGCTGCAGCGGTGAAGGAACGGCGTCATCAGCTGGGGAAGAGAAGGGGTGTCACTGTCTCTTTGGCAATTACGAGAAGCCGCTTCAAACGCGAAAGTCCGGCCAGTTTTTTCACTATGAGCAGGTGGAGGTGCCTGGTATGCCGCAGCAACGAGATCTCTACTTTTTGAACGAGTTGCAGTCTCAGGAGAGCGCTCAGGAAGTCACGGTCTACGTGAGCACAGACTACCCGACACCCCTGGGTGAAAAACTTCGGAAGGCATTCAATGGTGTTGAACATGTAAAGGTCACCGAGGTGCCGCCGCCTCCCACGGACAAAGATACCGTGACAGTGCTTTGTCTGTGCGAGAACTTTGCGTCACACAATGGGCTCTTGACGCTTGCAAAGGAGACCTTGGGTTTGCGCCCGAGCCTTAAGCATACAGCAAGTAAGTCAAGGTTCAACATCAGATCGGCTCCAATCACGCCGCAGCGCCCTGAGACGGCAATCGTTGATGTAAAAACAAGAGGAATGGCTGCCCGAATTGACCGTGGGGAGGCTTGTGAGGACAAGACTGGCGCCCCAAATGCGGTCCTGCTCTACAATGACTCTCATGACTTATCAAAATACACGGCGGATCTCAAGATTCCCCTCAGCATTCAAGAGTACACGGAGTTCTTTGAGCCGATGTGGAGCCTGTGGCCGTCCACTGATATGCTGCAAAACGCTACGGCCGATTTCGAAGTGCGAAAGATACGCAAACTCAGCGCCCAGACCGTCACGAAGCGCGCGGCGCGGCGCCGCTCGGTCATCGCGCGCGCCTTCGCCACCGGTGGCTCCAGGCGCGCCGACGTCGAGGCGCCGTGACGAGTACATTCTATAAAGTACGCGTACTAATACACGCGTGTGTTTCCACTCGGGAAGCCCTTATAGGGTTAGCGGCGGGGTGGGTGTGGGAGCGGGCGGCGTTCGTTTGCGGTTTGGAGACGGATAGTTGTGTGTGCCGCGAGACGACCCGTACGGGTCGTCCACGGCTTGTCCGTGCTGTCTTCTGATCTTATCTTATTTAGCGCCCAATGATCCGCTGCCCCCCCCCCCCGCCCCAGCAACTTGCTTGGGCAGCGGCGCGCGGCCGGCGCCATGGTGACGCTCACCAGCCTCCTAACTTCCTCGCCTTTGCACGTCCTCCTCGTCGAGGTGTTCACGCGCTACCTGAAAAACTACGGTGAGTGGCCCGCCATAAGCCGCGTCTGCTTGCTGTGTGTGGGCCTGGGCTGAGCGGTTCCCGCCTGTGGCAGTGACCAACATCACACGGGAAAAGCTGCGCGTTGGGATCTGGTCAGGGAATATCATTCTGACCGATCTGGAGCTTCGACAGGCGAGTGCCACAGCCCTGCGACACGAAGCGCCCAGATGCCGTGAGCAGGCGTCAGGTGCTGCCTGTGGGTGCCTCATGCCCGGGTGTTCCCTTGTGCAGGATGCGCTGGATGCGCTGCACCTGCCGGTGCGTTTGGTCGAGGGGCGCATCGGAAGGCTGCAGATCCGCGTGCCTTGGAGCAGGCTGCGCTCGGAGCCGATCGAGATAGAATGCGACGACCTGCTGCTCCGTGTGCGTCTTCGAGACGAGCCTGACGCGGCCGCCCACAATCAGCGCGAGCAGCTCCGCAAGCGTATGCAGCTTGATGCGGAGGAGCTACTCCGTGGTTTGAGGGCCGACGCCGGGCTGGCCCACCCGGCGTCGCGGGCGCCCGCTACGGCAGACTCGTTCCTCAGCCGGATTGGCGCCATGCTCCTCGACAACTTGCAGGTGCATTTGGTGCGACTGCACGTGCGGTACGAGCACACGGCTGGCGACGGCGGCTTTTTCGCGTGCGGTGGAACGCTCCGCCGCTTTGAGATGCGCTCAAGGGATGCCGACGGGCAGCCACAGCACCAACCAGTAGTCGCTCGCCAGCCCTGGCTGCACAAAACGCTCGCCCTGGAAGGTGCATCGCTGTACTGGGACGCTGCGGGAGCCGGCGAGATAGCCACAGAAGGGACGCGAGCAACCGTGCTGCCGCCGACGGACGCGTCCGTGTTGCTGCGGCAGTGTCGCGCCACCGGCCCCGAAAGCTCACACGAGCCTCGCAACAGCTGGTCGTGTGCGCTGGACCCCGTCGAGGTCACGCTCACCGACAGGCAGTACGAGGGCATGCTGCAGCTCGCTGCAGACTGGACGTGCCATGCGCTTCGAGAGAGGTGCGATTCGCCTCCTTGCTCGCCACCCATCTTCCCGCCATCCGTTCGCCTCCTGTGTCCACAGGTACTGCGCCCATCATCCACCATCGGGCAGGACGGGCACGTGTGTGTCGTTGCGGTGGTGGCGCTTCGCCAGGGACTGCGTGCTGGCCGATCTGCGCGAGCAACGGCGATGGCACCGATGGGAGTTGGTCCGGCCATTTCTCGAGCAGCGGCGCGAGTATCTGGCGTTGTGGCGCGCCTACCTGCAGGGCACGTCACCCGCTCCTGCAGACAGGGCACGCCTTCTGGAGTTGGAGCAGCGGCTTCGGTTGCAGGACATCCTCTTGTTTCGTGGCTTAGCGGGGCGGACCGGACCGGATCAGGCGCCTGTGCCCTCCCCCAACCGGCCCGCTGCAGCCCGAGCAGCAGCAGTGCCTCGCTCCGCATCGATGAGCGAGCTGCTCGCTTTCAACGATGACCGGCCGCTCGCGAACAGCACCTCTGAGACCGAGCTAGCGCGGCACCGTTTGTCAAACGACGGCCTCGACATGCATGGCAGTGAAGGCATCGGCGAGCGCAGGGGTTCGTGGCTGGCGTGGCTGTGGCGCAGCTCTCATCAACCTGCCGAGGTGGAAGCAGCGGCCGGATCGGAGCCAGGCCCTGCCGAGCCGGTGGACGGAGCTGGTGGGTATGCGCCCTTGCGTTTTACTCGCGCCCAGCTGCAGTACTTGCACCGCTGGGTTTACCCGGAGGTGGAGGATTCAGAGCCACAGGGCGCATCGTCGTCGCTCGTCGACGTACAAGGGCGCTTGTGCATCGGCGGGCTCCGCGTCGAGCTGCGCTGTGCTGCCCCTGAAGCCGATCGCGAGGCTGTGCCCCTCGCAGTCGTGCAGCTTGTGGAGCTGTCGCTGCTCAGCACTCAAGAACTGACTGGCCGCACAAAGGCTGAGCTCTCAGTGGAGTCGCTCACTGTCTGCGATGCAAGCGGACCGGATGGTCTGCCTGCTGAGTTACTCGCACCGCTTGTCGCAAGCTCTGGCCCGACGCAGCAGGCTCTGCGCGTGCTGCAAGAGGCGTGGCCCGCAAGCAGCTGCACCTGGCCTGAACGAGGGTCGTGGAACCCAGAGAGCGAGGCCGGCTCGCGCGTCAGTATCTGGCTTGCTCCGTGCCGTGTCTCGCTTGAGCCATCATGTGGACAGCTCGCACGCTTCTTCTGCAAGCCTGCTGCAATGCCAACTGCACCACCCGCTGCCAGTGCGGTCGTCAAGTTGTTCATGCATGAAACTGTCGTGGCGTTGCCGTTTCTTGGCCCTGGAGGCTCGAAGCATTCGCTGGAGCTCTGCATTGCATCGGCAGAACTCGAGGAAGACCCGAGCGGGCGGCTGCAGCAGCGCGGGGCTCATGCGCGAGCAGCCAACCAGGCGGCGTTGCAAGCGGGTAGCACACCGTTTGAGGCGGTGCATCGCCGGCTCACCGTTCACGATATGTCACTCCGCTTCTGCACCGGCGCCACCGGCGCGGTCGATCTGATGCCACCGCATTCGTTTACCGCCACGCTCTCCGAGCTTGTCACGGACGGTGTATCGCGCAACACGGTCCACTGCCAGTTTGCCGAGGTCACGATCCTCCTTCACCAGACGCAGCTCGACCACATGGTGTGCCTTGCCAACAGCCTCGGACAGGCCCACGATGCAGGAGTGTTCGACCTGGGCACGCAGGCGCCAGCCCAGCGCGTCGGGCCAACTTTCCTCATGGAAGCTTGGCTTGGAGCAGAGCTCGTGCGCCTGCAGCTTGGGTGCGACGATGACGCTGTTGACTTCGAAGCGCAGCAGCCTCGCCTCAAGGCGAAGTTCTTCACGGGCACCTTGCAGATGCAAAGCGATCTCGAGACGTTTCGGGTGACGCTCCAGCACCTTCTTCCCGGCGCACTAGGCGCCCAGGTGCTTGGCCACCTCTTCGTGCGTGGGCTCTCTGTACAGCATGACAGCAACGCCCTGGCATCAAGCGAGCTGACCCGGGTGCAATTGAACTACGCAGAGATCTGCGTGGCGCCCGCGAGCGAGCACGGCCCTAGCGGCTCGCTCGAGGGCCACCTTTTGACCTCAACATCGCCAACCGTTACCGCCTCATCGCAATCGCAACCAGCGGCCATCTTCGCGATGTCAGCGACAGAGACGAATTCCGCGGCGGTCTCGCTCTGGTTCAAGCATGACCCATCCCTGGAAGACGTGGCACTCTCCGTGGAAGTGTGCACGCTTCAACTGCACGAGTCAGGACTAGTCAGCACCGCCATCGCAGCCGTGAATACCCTGCAGGCAGCCGTGACGCAGTGGTGGAGCTCCATGATCGCCTCGGCACCGCGCGCACCAGACTCCGGCGTGCCTGCGTGCCAGCAGCCCGTGCCCATCGCTCTCCGTTGCGATGGGCGGGCTTTCGTGTTGGAATTCCCAAGCCTCGCACCGACGCCTTTCATGGATGCTTCTGGCGTCAGCCTCTCAATGCTCAGCGACAGCGCGGGAAGTGTGGACGGCGAGCTGCAGATTGAAGCTTTGTCTCTGCTCAAATCTACCGATCGGCTGCCCCTGCTCCTCAGCCCATGCTGGGTTGCGCTGACCTGCTCACGCCATGGTGATGCCGAAGGTCTGTGTGTGAAGCTGAAGGCTGGCCCGATACACGCCGCCTTCCTGTACTCCCACATCGCGCTCCTGTCCGCTGCTCAGCAGCTCCTTCTGGCGTTGGCGCCAGAGCCAGCACCCAGCAGCGAAGGAGCCATTGCTCTGCCGGTGTCACGAGTTGATGTTGTGCTGCCGAGCGCCGAGGTCGCCTTTGCGACCAACTATGACGAGAGACGACGCAGCACGGCGTCACCGGAGCAGGTGCAGACCCGCCAGCACAGGATCGCGGTGGCAGTGGTGGACGTGCACGCCAGTTACAGCGCACGGAGCCCGAACGAGCAAAGCGCGGCTTGTCGATTTCAGTCTTTCACGCTGCGTCAGGTTATGGAGGCGCCAGAGTCCGCCGAGTGTGACTCGTCTGACGAGACCTTGCTCCAGGTGTGCGGAGCAGGTGCCGATCAGTCGGCGGTGCTCCTCGAGGTCGAGGTCTTGCGCAGCGGGCTGCTTGCACAGGCTGTTGTTCCCTGCCTCCGCGTGCACTTGAGTGCCTCCTCGGCGACCGCGGCCACTTGTGTGGTACTGCAACGCGTTGCTGGTGACCTCCCAGCGATCGAGCCCAGCGATGTGCCGTTTGTCTTGGACGTGCGGCTTGAGGATATCGACGCGGTCATCGAAGGCAGCGGCACGTCGGCCACTCCGTCTCTTCATCTGAGGTCAGCGACGTCGCTGAGGGCTGCCTGCAGCGGAGGTGTCACGCAGCCGTTCCGTCAGCAGGTGTCAGCGCAAGTGCCAATGCTTCTTGTCGAGTTCCTTCGTGGCGGGAAGATGCCACCAGCAGTGCTGCTTGCGCCGTGCAGCGCTGTACTACGCGTGCGTTTGGGCTCGCATGGACGCGCGTCGCTCCAGTGCTCCGACCTGCAGGTGCACCTCGCGTACACGCAGCTGCGTGCTTTGCTGGCGCTCGCCGAGTCGATGATGTCGATGCTCTCAAGATCTGACGTGGCGGACGATGCAACACCCGTGCTGCAGCCACCCCTTCACGGCTTGCTGCCCTCTACACCGTCCCAGCGGCCGGGCTCGAGCGCGAGCAGCGAGGTGTCGGGGCCAAGTGAGTACTTCGATGCCCAAGAGCACCTCGAGGGCGACGCGGAGCTCACCGCCGTGCAGGAGGGTTCCGTGGTTGCCCCAGTCCAGCCTCTGGAGACTCGCCTCGAGATCTACCAGGGAACGTGCACTGCCACGTTCATTGATGACTGTGGGCGTGTCGCGACCCCTCTCTTCCAGCTCGTCCTGTCGCCAAGCACCTGCCACGGAGCTCTGTCTGATGACCATCTCCGCTTGCACGCGATGCTCGGGATCTCCTTCTACCACTATTCCCGACGGCACCACCAAGCTGGCTCGCAGGGCTGGGAGCCGGTGCTCGAGCCGTGCACGTGCTCAGTCGATTTGGGGCTTGGCAGCGCGCTTCGTAGCGTCGAGGTGGCGAGCCACGGCGGAGTCGAGCTCAACGTGCTCCCGAGTATGCTCGGCTCTCTCAGCAGTCTGCACCACCGTTTGGTTGCCGAAAGTGACTCAACAGACGACGGCCGACAGAGCATGCTCCAAGATGCCTTTGCCCCTGGCACCCTCCTGCGCAACGAAACGGGCGTCCCGTTCTCCTTCTGGCTGCAGGCGGGCGATTTGCCGTCGGAGCTTGCACCCAGCGCAGAGGTGTTGGTTCCCGATGAGCCGGGCGGAAGCCATCCGGGGCAGAGGAACTGCTTGCACGTGCTCTTTGGCGGCTTCCAGAAGCTCGACTTGCACGCGCCGTATCGCGATCGATACCGTTTGTGGCCGGCGGGGCTCTCGGGCCAGAGTCCGCACATTGTTTATGTGCTGGTTCACAGCCGCAGCGTCGACGGGGTGGAGCACGTCACCGTGCATTCCCCGTTCACGCTTCTCAATGCTACCGCTGAGCCTCTTGGAGTGCGGCTGAGGATGCGGGATAGCGACGAAACGCAGTCGATGATCCTGAAGCCTGGAGCGCGAGAGCCCGTGCCGATCGGGTTTCAGTCCGGCTGGGTGGAAGCCGAGCTACCCCCTTGCGAGACTAGCGTTCCAGACAACCACGCCAGTGTCCACGACCCTGCCGCTCAGTTGGAACTCACAGTGGCGTCCTTGCAGACCCTTCGCGGTCGCGGTGGAGTGATGCAGCTGCGCAGTCACCACGACCCCCGCTGCTGCTACAGCTTGCTGACGGAGCTTCCCAAGCAGGCACCGCAATGCTGGCTGATCTCGGTGTACGCGCCTCTTGTGCTTCACAACTCGCTTCTCTGCGGCCTGGAGTACGAACTCAGCGATTGTGCCTCGTCGCACAACTCGGAGCCGGTGCAAGCTTCGGCTTCACAGCGCGGACGCCTCGTGCGTTCGTCTTCCTTGCCCATCTTCTGCTCCAGTGCATGGGGCGTGCAAGGCCCTCACGAATGCTACTTGCGTTTGCGTTGCGAGGATTTTTCGTGGTCCAAGCCTGTGCAGTTGAGCCTGGCGCGGGAAAGTGACGATGCCGTGGAGAGCAGGCACGAGCTGGAGATACGGTGCCCCGCATCACACGGCACGGTGCGGGCGGGAGTCGACCAAGATCGAGAGGCCACAGCTGCTGTGCTTCGTTTGCATGTGGTCCGCCGCGCAACCGGCGTCATTGCAGAGGTCTGTGGGGGCGTCTGGGTGCAGAATGAGTGCCACTTGCCGCTGCACTACGAGCTCAACAACGATGCGTCGACTGCGGCGGTGCTGCAGCCAACTGCGAGCACAACGGTCGCGCAGAACTCGATTGCAGCCCACTGTGCAGCCGCACCGTTGCAAGGCACCGGGTATGGGCTGCCCGACGTGCGCTTGAGAGCCACTGCTGCGGAAGGTACTCGCAGAGCGAAGGGTGCGGGCGGCAGCAGCGCATTCCTGTCCCTCTCCGACTTGCTCCAGCTGGGGGACCAGTCGGAGGAGGTCCGTATTGGTCTTCCGTTGCCGCAGCAAGTTGGCGGGTCAGCTGAAGAATCGCGCTGGTTGGACCTTGGGGCGAAGCTGGTGCCTCTCGAGCACAAGTTTGGCCGTTCCCTCCTTCTAACTATCGCCCCGCGGTATGTTCTGCTGAACCGAACGGCGAAGCCGCTTCTTTTCCGACAACACGGCCACGCTGGCTATGTCGAGCTGGCGCCATTCGCAACGGAGCGTCGCTTGGTGCCGATCCACTGGCACGATTCCCAACGTCCGCGCTACATTTGCTTCCGACGGCTGGAGCGCGGGGAGGAGTGGTCTGGACGAGTTCCTTTCGAGAGCTCGGGCGTTGGCCCCCTTGCAGGGGGCGCAGAGCTCAGCATCCGTCTCCGAAACCTCGAGACTGGTGCCAGTGAGTTCCCGCGCCTGTCTTTGCACCAGCTCCCAGGGCGCCCTACCTTTGTCCTCCAAGTCCTGGACGAGCTGGCCGGCAGCGCGCCAATCACGGTGACGAACGAAACCAAGCACGAGCTGCGGTTCAAGCAGGCCGGTGTCTCGCTGGTCTGTGTTGTACCTGCCGGCGCGGCCTATCCCTATGCATGGGACGCGCCTGCCGGAAGGCAACGATTGCACCTCACCTTGGTCGGCTGCGGCGTTCGATTCTCGTGCAGCACCGCGCCGAGTCGCGCAAGCAGGCCTTTGTTTGGAGGGTTTCTGGGCCGAAGACTCTTCGAGCTTTGCGTCTCGAGCGAGGGGGCATGCACGCAGATACGGGTGCAGGAAGTCGCAACCAACTCTGCCCCCAAATTGCCGATGGGGATTATGGCTGCAGTCGCGCCCTTGCAAGAGTCCGTCATTACCGCCGCCAAAGAGGACCTGCCATTCCAAGTCCTGGTGCAGCTCCCTACCATTGGGATCACTCTACTTGACAGCAGACCGCGTGAGCTGTTGTACCTCTCGCTGCATGGCCTTAGGCTCGCCCTGCAAAAGCAGGCAGGTGAGACGGGTCAGCGGAGCGCCGCCCTTGCCATCGCCTCTGCCCAGCTCGACTGTCAGCTGCCTCGGCGGGCCACGCACGAAGAGGTGCTACTGCGATCAGGCGCCGCCACGCGGCGAGATGCCGTTTCAATGGAAATGACACTGTCGGAGAGTGACACCCTCACACTGCTGCACCACGCTAACGCCACGCTGCAAGAGGTCACCTTGCGCATCGACGAAGAAGCGCTTCATGCGGCGCTCGCAGCGATTCAGCCCGCATTGGCGAACACGTCGTCTTCGAAGCCTGCTCAGGCAGGGAGCCTTACTGTGTTCGAGGAGCTGCAACAACGCAACGTGCTGCAGGACTCAGGAGCGGCAGCCACGCGTCTGTTTGTGCGACATTTCAAGCTGCACGCTGTGAACCTCAAGCTGAGCCTCCAACGAGCCGACGCGCCCGACTGGGATGGCCTGCCAGCCCCTGTCGATGCTCCCGATCATGGTGGCGACATGCATCACGACGCCCACGTCTTCGGCTGGCTGCGCTGGCTTGGCGTGACGCTGATGAGCCTCGACGAGATGCCCATGCGACTGCCCGAGATCACGCTGCAGCAAGTCCTGCTGCCGAGCGGCGGCTTGATGCAAGAGTTGCAGCAGCGCTACGGCCGCGCCCTCTGGCAGCAAGCCTACAAGGTGCTGCCGTCCTCTGCCCTGCTTGGGGACCCGTATGGGACGCTTCGCCGACTGCGTAAGGGCTGGCTGCAGTACTGGCAAGAGTTGAGCCGGGCCTCTTGGCGAGAGCTGCCCGTGGTCAGCGCTCGGGGGGGCGTGCATCTCTTGAGCCTGGCTCTCTCGAGTGTACTGCACGCGACTGGCACCAGTACACTCGCCCTGTACAACAGCCTGACCGCCCTGTTGGTCCAGGAGGGGCACTTCACTGCCGACGTCTCGTTGGTGGAGGGCCTCCTATGTGGGCTCGGCGGCCTTGCTCGGGAGACCGCGCGGGGCGTGGAATGGCTCGCGAGTGGCGGAAAGCTCCACCGCTTGCCTTTGGTCTTCGAGGGCCCTGCGCTGATGCTCTTGGTGCCCGTCGGGCTGACCCGCGGCGTGCAGCGGCTGCTGCTCCTACTCACCGTGGGGTCGCTCAGCTTCACGCGCTCCACCGTGGAGGCATCGCGCACCTTGCTACGCGGCCAGGGAGAGGTTGCGGAGCGGCCGGGTAGGGCTCGCGCGCCTCGGGAGCTGGCGCCGCACCAGCTCCTCAGCCCGCTGTCGCACCCTGACGGGCCTTCAGTCCTCGCATCATTGCCTGAGCGGGTCTCAGGGCGAGACGCGCCACTTCTGTACGCCGTGCCCATGCACGCACCGCGAGGGATGCTGCTGGTGACGGCAACGAGCGTGATCGCGGTGTGCACCCAGACTGGCGCCGTGTACTGGGTGCTGGCTCTCGAGGATCTGCTGCTTGTGCAGCGCCAAGACGCGCTGCTGCGCCTCCTCTGCCTCTCAGCGGACGCGCGCGTGGCCTCTCCGAACCCCGTCGCAGCCCATGCTACAGCAGCTGCTGCCACGCTGCTGCACCACGTGGGCATGGTTAGCGCCGCCCATGCAACGAGGGTGCACGAGATGCTTGGGGTGGCGAGCTTGAACGCAAGAGGCTTGGCATGTGCCCCCCCAAACCGCAACCCTCTGTTCCGCACGATCCTGCTGGGCCCAGGACAGTCGGCGAGGCCAAGCGCTGAGCCGGCGGTTGGCGGCAGCCCGCCGAGCGCCGGCGAGCGCCCCCCTCCTTCAACGCCGAACCCACCGTCTGGCCTCTTCGCATCCTTCGGTGAGCGGTCCATTCTGGCGCGCAGCTCGCCAGCGCACGCCGCGTTTCCGCGTATCGCGGAGCCCTTGCCCCTGCGCAGGAGGCTGTTACAGTAGGCGGAAAGAAGCCTGTCAGCCTGTGCTGCGCTTCTGCCTCGCGCGGGAGTTGCAGCACGTACGTACGGTCCGCATGTCGCATGTATAAATTATTAAAATGTCTAATTTATTTCCCAAGATCACAAAATTGAGTCTTTTTTTATGACTCGGTTAAAGCGTGTGGTGCGTGCTTCAGCGGCACACCCGGCTGGCTACGGCTTTATACCGTATGCGCCGCTGAAGCGGAGGCATAGCGCAGCGCGCTCGATGTCCTCGGCGCGCGCTTCTCACCACTCGGCGCCGGCGTATGGTTGGCTGCCGACGTGCTCTTCACGCTAAGGCTGATGGCCTTGGACGTTGGAGCAGCCGACCGCTGTGTGAGACGGCACAGCGGTGCGGTGGCTCAGAGCTAGAGTGGCTCAGAGCTAGAGTTCAAGCGACCCAAGCTCAGCCCAGCCAGCCCCATACCATAGTCGCCTTGTGGTGCCCGTGCATGCGGGCAGTCGTTTGGCTCATAGCGGCTCACGTACACACGCACCCCTCAGCAGAACTCAAGGCCGTACCTTATTTTGCTTTGCCCTTCACGCCTTAGCCACTTTCGGCACATCGCCCGTCCGTTGCTCGTCGCCAGGCTGCCTTGCACGACCTCTCATGGCGGCAGCACGACCTCTCATGACCGCTGCAATTGAGGCTTCCGACACAACAACAGTCTCACACCGAGACTTGTCTCATAACACGACCGAATAACGAGAGACCCGGTATCCCTGACTCCCAGCCAGAGGGCGACCAGGGTTGGTAGGCAGGGGCTGGGCCGCGCGGGGCTGTGCCGCGCCAGTGCGCGAGCCGCCGCCCCTGACTTGGTTCTGGGGCGGGGTTTCGGGCCCACACGTCACACAACAGTCTCAGGAGCTGCCGATTCGGCATCGGTCCTGGAGCGTGTGACCCAAGGAAACCTGAAAGACGCCCACGCCACGGCCTATCATCGACTCGCATCGAAGCAGGCGGCCGTCGCTCAAGGCTCAAGGTCCCGGTCGACCGATCGCGCACCGGGTCGAGCGCCTCCTCGAACCGTCAAAGCGGGCAGGCACTGGGCTAGCCTTTAGCAGCGTGGATAGCCTGCGCCGGCAAGGCACACAAGGTTGACGATGACGGAGGGACTGAGGCGTGCTCGAGAGCGCCTCAGGCAGCCATGCTGCAAAGCCGCGCCCGGCACAGCTCCGCACAGCCCGGCGCGGCACAGCCCCGCGCAGCACAGCCCCAGCACGGTGTTGAGGTGGGTGTCGTTGATACAGTTGACCAGGTTCAGCTTGCCGCCAGAGTCCTCGATGCGGCGGAGCATCACGAGGAACAGCTCGTGGGCGAC
>Ga0115013_10000827_pt1 | contig 18379 bp, 13 predicted proteins | sample SouAtlMetagenome_2_FD_88686 | JGI IMG/M metagenome (GOLD analysis project Ga0115013, IMG submission 88686) | Marine eukaryotic phytoplankton communities from Atlantic Ocean - South Atlantic ANT15 Metagenome | ecosystem: Environmental > Aquatic > Marine > Oceanic | place: South Atlantic Ocean...
ACCCGCAATCGTTTCACTGGACAAGGCGACCGTGACCTCGCCACAATTGTCCGTCGCGGTGGCATCGTTCATCGGCATGTCGTCCGCGCACTCGACGGTGTAGTCGGCTGGCACGAAGGTGAATTCGGGTGCGATGGTGTCTTGCACCGTGATGTTCTGTACCGCAGTCGTGGCATTGCCAGCGTCGTCGGTTGCGGTGATGGTCCGGGCAATGGTGTAGTTGCCTGCGGCATTGCCCGTCGTGATCAAGTCGGTGAACGTCACAGCAACAGGGCCGCATCCGTCCGTAGCCACGGCAGACATGAGAGGCAAACCGTCCGAGCACTCCACAACGGTGTCCTCAGGAAAGCTCACAAATGCCGGAGGCGTGGTGTCTTGTACGGTGATGGTTTGCGATGCCGAAGTGCTGTTTCCTGCGTCGTCTGTGGCCGTGAAGGTGCGGGTGATGATGTAGTTGCCCGTGGCGTTGCCTGGCGTGGTGACGCTCGAAACTTCCACGGTCACCGTGCCGCACAGGTCTACGGCACTGGCGTCCTCCATGGGCATGTCGTCTGTGCATTCGACCGTGTAATCCTCTGGAACCAACGTGAATTCCGGGGCCGTGGTGTCCACGACGCTGATGGTTTGTGTGGCCGAGTTGCTGTTGCCGGCGTCGTCGGTCGCCGTGAATGTGCGGGTCACGGTGTAGTTGCCTGCGGCGTCGCCAGGGGTGGTCACGCTTGACACCGAAATGTCAACATCACTGCAATTGTCTTGCGATGTCGCATCCAACATTGTCAAATCTTCTGAGCACTCGGCGGTGTAATCGGCAGGCACGAAGGTGAATGTGGGCGCGGTGGCGTCGACGATGGAAATCAATTGGACGGCCTGAGCGGTGTTTCCTTGGGCGTCGGTGGCCGTGAAGGTTCGCGTCAACAAGTGCTGCCCCTGTGTCACTTCAAGGTCCAAATCGTCAGACACCTCCAAGGTGATGGACGTGCAATTGTCGGTGGCCACAGCCAAGTCAAAGGGGATGTCGTCTTCGCACGACAGGGTCACGTCTGCGGGCACCGACTCAAAAGTCGGGGGCGTGGTGTCAGAGAACACCACTGTCTGAGGGGTGGAAGCCGCATTTCCACAAGCATCTACTGCGGTGTGAGTGACATTTAACTGGTAGGCACCTGAACTTGGCGTGCCTAAGGTGTCGATGCTCATTTCCCAACTCACCGCGGAGCAATTGTCCTGCGCGTCGAGGGACTGGGGACTCCAAATTTGGTCGCACTCCAACGAGGCAACTTCATCAAACACCGTGGCAATGACAGGCGCTTCTGTGTCTCGGATGGAGATGACCTGTTGTGCATCAGCTATGTTGCCGCATGCATCGATCACGGTGAACGTGCGGATCAAGTCGTAATTCGCCGCGCATGTTCCGAATGCAGTGTCTGTGGTCGTGGTGATTTCGAAGGAAGAGCAATCGTCGTCGGCTTCTACGTCGTCCAACACAGGTTCTTCATTGCATGCGTAGGTCACGTCCGCAGGCACGTAAGTGAAGTAAGGAAGGTCGTTGTCTGTGACGGTCACGGTTTGGACCTCAAGCGTTGAGTTCCCGCAGAGGTCTGTGGCCAAAAAGCGTCGCTCCAAAATGTACTCTTCCGGACAGCTGGTGGGTGGCAGCGAGTTGAAGACCGCAATGGTGATGTCTTCTTCGGCGGTGCAGTTGTCTGTGGCAGAAGCCGCGGGGTACACGAATTCACTTCCGCACGGCAACACGACGTCTGCAGGCAATGCCAAGGTGGGCGGCGTTTGGTCGCGGACATAGATGGTTTGGGCTCCTGTGGCGGTGTTTCCGCAGAGGTCTTCCGTGGAAAACGTTCGGTACACCGTGTATTCGCCGGGGCAGTCGCCCTGCTCGATGACTTGCTCTCCTTCACTCACCGCGAGAGGGCCGTTGCAGGCGTCGCTGGCTGTCGCAGGCGTGAAGGTGGGGCCGACTTCACAGCTGAACACAGCATTCGAGGGGGCATTCAGCACAGGGTCAATCTCGTCGATGACCTGCACGGTTTGGGTGTGTTGGGTGGTCAATCCGCATCCGTCGGTCGCGGTGTAGGTGCGGATGCGGGTGAATTCACTGGGGCAGTCTCCATTGACGAACGATTCCGTTATGGCAAGGGATGCGGTGCTGCAATCGTCTGTGGCAACCACGGTGTTGAGCGCATCCAATTCTTCGAGCTCCACCGGACAGTTGAGGGTGTAGTCGTTGGGCACATCTTGAAGAAGGGGAGGGGTGTCGTCGGTGACGTCGACCGATCCTTGGATTTGGTCAAAATCATGGAGGTTGCCCACGAAGAACTCCACCACGGCGTCGTTGTCCGAGGCACAAATGGAGGAAGTCTCCTCGCATGCGCTGAACTCCAAGCTGGACACGCCAAGGCCCCCATAGACCGTGCCGCCGACACAAGCCGACCAATCAAAGGCTCCGCTCAGGCCTTGCTCGGCATTCACGCCATTGGCGCCGACCCCGACTTGCAAGGGATAGCCTTGAAGGGAGTTGGAAGTTTCGAGATAAATGGTCTCGCCTGCGAGCGCACCACTACCCACCAGCTTACTGATGTGGGGTCGGAGGGTCCAGATGGTCCAGTCGTCGACGTCACCTGGGTTGGCTGAGGCGTCATTGACATTGCCACCTCCGGTTACCCACTCGGCCCCGGTCGCCTCGAGGTCGAAGTAGAAGTCCACTTCGAAAGATGCGTTGACGTTGCTGTTGTTGTAAACCGTTCCTTGCAGGCGCGCCACGTCTTCGGGATACACGGTCCAGGTCAGGGGGTCGCCAAGGTCGTTGAAGTGGTTGGTCGAGGTGAGTCCTGTCGAGGTAAATTCACCCAATTGAATCGTACCGAGGTTAATCGGAAGGCCGGTGGGCCGGTTTCCGGAGCAAAACGACGAGCTTCCCGTGGTGTACTTGAAAATCTGCACCCAGTAGTCAGGGCAGCTGTAGGTGAACGCTGGGAAATTGGGGAGGGCCTGCAATGGTTCTCCCTCGGAACAAGAGATTTCAACGGGTTCCAAGGTTTCCTCTACGAAGGACAAATCGCAGGTTTCACAGCTCGTTTGGGCTGTGCCCTGCGAGGCGTGGAGACCGGTCAAGAGGATGCCAAAGGCAAGGAGGACATTTCGAAACATGGTCACTGACAGTGTTGGTTACGCGCGTCAAATGATAATATACATAAAATTATATCATTTTTCGCGACTCAACCCTCACTGAGTGAATAACTTCTGGTGAAATGCGAACAAAACAATTCCCACAGCCACCCCCACGTTCAGCGAGGCCGTCTTGCCTTGCATGGGGATGGATACGGTGGTGTTGCAGTGTTTGAGCACGTCCGCAGAAATGCCTGCGTGTTCGTCGCCCAAAATCAAGCATGTAGGCGTCGTGCCTTCGAGGCTGTTCAAAGGTGCGTTCCCCTTTTCCGACACGGCCACAGGAGAGAGGCCGAGGTTGGCGGCCAACTGAATGGCCTCGTCCATGCGCTTGGCACGGCACATGGGAAGGCGCAGCAAGGCGCCTGCCGAGGACTTCACCGCATCTTCGTTGATGGGGGCAGACCCCGTCATGGGCACGAGCAGTCCCGTGGCCCCAAAGCATTCCGCAGTGCGGGCGATGGCACCCAGATTGCGGACATCCGTGACCCCGTCAAGGGCCACAATCAAGGGCGTTTCGCCGCGCTCAAAAGCCCCCAGCACGACTTCGTCCAGCGGCTGGAATTCGATTGGCGAGGTGAATGCGATGACCCCTTGGTGGTTTTTTCGCGTCACGCGGTCCAAGCGTTCCTTGGGCACCGCTTGAGCGGGCACATCCAAGGCGCGACACTGCCGAAGGATCTCCGACATTTCGTCGGTTTGCTTCCCTTTCAAGAACAGCACGCGCTGAAGGGGTTTGGCTTCCTCCAACGCTTCGAGGACAGGGTGAATGCCAAAGAGAAAAGTCCGTTCAGAGGGGCGTCGATGCATAGGGAAGGAAATCGAGGAAGGGCGGAACATCCCGCGCGGCGAAGGTACGTGTCGTCGGGGTCAATCCCCGCGCACGCGGCCGTTTCTCCAATTGCTTACGCCGCGGTCCCACACCGAGCGAAATTGAATGCTTCGCTGGAGTTCGTAAGCGTTGTCGTCGAGCAGGGTGCGGCGCTTTCGGAAGTGGAAAGTCAGGGCGTTTGCCGTGCCCTCTTCGCCATAGGTCCAATACTCGTTCCAGGTGTCGCTACGAATGCGTTGGGGCACCCCAAACACAATGTGCACCATGCCCCGGTCGGACCGCCATCCCTCCACCAAGCCGGAGAAGCTCGCGTTGGCTTCCTCCACACGGCCATAGTAGGTGTTGAGCAGGCTGCGGGCGTTTTCCGTGGAGGGGGTGCAGGCCAACCAGAAGGCGTCTAGGGCTTGTTTGGGGTGTTGCGCCTGGGTCAGTTTTTGGAATTCCGAGCGCGAGGCGATGTACCTCAAGGGGGCCATGAGTTCCTGGGGTTCCATCACGTTGGGGAACGCGGGAGGTCTGCCATGGATGCGAAGGGCGAGCGCCGTGTTTTCGAGTTCGAGGAGGGTGGTTCCGTCGAGCACCCCGAGCACGATCAGGCTGTCGGCCTGCATGGCGCCCAGCGGTTTGGCGTAGAGGGTGTCCCAACGAAGGCGCGTGCTGCTGAAAGGCGGTGGGGGCAGTTGGGAAGGGGCCGGTGCGTTCGACAGCCGCCACGTCAAAGGCAGGGCAGCCTCGGCAGGCGGCGTGGGAGGAAGGTGGAAGGTCAGGGTGTCGCCCACCGTGGCCTGCTGGTCAGCCAAGGTCCAATCTTTTTGGGTACTCCAAATCAACACATCCGAGACCCCCCATGCGTCCGGTGGGCCGAGCAGGCGCCTCGTGGACCAGGACGCATTTCGCAACACGTCCACAACTTGCAGGTCTAGACGATGGAGTCCCCACGCTTCTTGGAGGGTCCAGCGTTGGTGAAGGAGGCGTGGGCTGTCTGCCCATGCCGTGTCCAAAAGGTGCCACGTGGTGTCTGCCACCGTCACCTGCAACTGCGCTACAAAAGGCGCCGTTGCGTCAAGTCGGCTGTACAGGAGTTCTTCTCGAGGGATGTTCAGGTAGACATCCACTTCGCCCCTGTCAAGTTTGCGATGCAGCGTGATTTCGGGGTGCAAGGTCGAGGCTTCGCGGTCGTAGGGGCGGCGTTGCGACGGGGTTTGAAGAGAGGCGGTGGCGCACCCCAACAGCATTGTCGCCCCGAGGATGAGGCCGAGAAAGAGGGAGATGCCGTGCCGCTTCACACCTCGAAGGTACGGGGGGTGTAACCTTTTGGGATGCCCGCCCGTAACGGATGTCAGGTTCTTTTTTCCATTCAAATCCATCTGACATGCAACGTACCCTTCGAATTGCCGCCCTCGTGTTGTTGACTGCTGCTGCACTCAGCTCTTGTGGAACCCTCTACGACCAGTGTGCAGCCTATGCGGAAACGCCGACTGCGGAGACGCGTTAAACGCGTGTGAACGCGAACGACACGTTCTGTTCGAGGTCCGGGTGAAGGCTTTTCGCCACCGGACACGCACGGGCAACACGCTCCAGCACGGCCAAGTCTTGGTCGCTCGCCTCGGACGATACCTCAATCTCAAATGCAATGGCGATGGCAGCCACCCTCCGGGGTTGGGCTGCCATTGTTTTTTGGACTTTGGCGTCGAGGCGCACCAAGTCATAAGGCTTGCTCTCGACGTGGATGCCCATGATGGTGGCGACACATGCTGCCAAAGAGGTGCTTAGCAGATCGGTGGGGGAAAACGCTTGGCCCAGTCCGTGGTTGTCGGTGGGGGCGTCGGTGAGGACCGTTTCTCCCGAGGCCAAATGCGTGTTGGTCGTGCGCAAAGGATGCTGGTACGACACGGTGTAGTTCCATTGTTCTGCCATGTGTGCAAGATGCAACGCGACCTGTCCGGAGCCAACCGCAAACCGCCTAACTTCGCTTGACATGCGTTGCCTTGGTCCTTTCATTCGTCGCCTTTTGGTTTTGCCTGTGCTTGCGTCGCTTTCGTGGGTGGCGCATGGACAATCGGCCACAGGGCTGGATGCGGTGTACGGCGAAGGGGTGGATGTGGTGCTGACCGATGCGGCGCGTTTTCATGTCACGCTTCACAGCCAAGGCGCGGGTTTTGGGGTGCAGCGCGGTACGTTTGACGGCGCCTTTGTGCAGCGCGGTTGGCAAGGGGAGCTTGTGTTTGTGCGCCACCCCAAAGAAGAGAAAACGAGAAACCCCGTTTACGAAGAGAGCTTGCCATACGTCTTTGGCAAGGTGAATGCCCACCACGCGTTGCGGGTGCAGCGGTATCGCACCGAGATGGGGGCCGAGAAATACCGGAAGAACGGGGTCAGCGTGATGCGGACGAGGCAGTACGGGGCGTTGCTGGGCATCGCCAAGCCGGTGTTTTTGGAGATTGGGTATCCCGAGATTCCCTACACCTCGCTGGAAGTGGAGCGCTACAATCCGGAAGTGCACTTTTCCGACCGCATTTACGGGCGGGCCCCGTGGGTCAACGGGCTGGAAAGCTTGGGGTTGAACCCTGGCTTGTGTTGGAGCGAGGGCATGGCCTTTGAATTTCACGACGCCCGAACGACCACGCGAACCCTTGAGGCCGTCGTCCATGCTGATGTCTACTTGCAACCTGTCGAGATCTTGGCCAGCGAGTTTGTTCGTCCCAACCGCGTGCATTTGACGTTTGTGTTGCGGTACGCGTGGGGTGCACAATGGTCAGCAAAGGGTTTGGGTGAGGTGTTGCGTTGAACATTCCTTTCCGACCTTTGTCTCTCCAAGCATTGACGAACAGCATGACTGCGACTCCTCCAGCATCCAACAATTCCGCACCTAAGGTGCGTGTACCTAAGCCCAAGTGGCTTCGCGTCAAACTCCCCACAGGAGAGGCATATCGCGAGGTACGCAACATTGTGTCGGAACACAAGCTCCACACGATTTGCGAAAGCGGTCATTGTCCCAACATGGGGGAGTGCTGGGGTGAAGGGACGGCGACGTTTATGATTTTGGGCAACATCTGCACGCGCAGCTGTGGCTTTTGCAATGTGAGCACTGGCAGGCCGTTGGAGGCCGATCCATTCGAGCCCGGCCGCGTGGCCAACTCGGTCAAATTGATGGGCGTGAAGCACGCGGTCATAACTTCGGTGGATCGCGACGACTTGGCGGACGGAGGGGCGGAGATCTGGGCCCAAACCGTGCGCGCCATTCGCCATCAAAGTCCGAGCACCACGCTGGAAACTCTGATTCCAGACTTTGCCGGCAAGTGGGACAACCTGCAAAAAATCATTCAGGTCGCGCCGGAAGTGGTGTCGCACAACCTCGAGACCGTGCGTCGCCTCACAAAAGGCGTTCGAATTCAGGCCAAATACGACCGCAGCCTCGAAGCCCTCAAGCGCCTCGGCGATGCAGGCCTTCGCACCAAAAGTGGTGTGATGCTCGGCCTTGGCGAGACGTTTGATGAAGTGGTGGAGACGATGGAAGACTTGCGTTCTGTGAACTGCCAGGTCGTCACGTTGGGCCAATACTTGCAGCCCACGCCCAAGCACCTTCCCGTGGCGGAATTTGTGCATCCAGACATCTTTGCCGAATTGGACGAGATTGGGCAAAAAATGGGCTTTCGCCACGTCGAAAGCGGGCCGCTTGTTCGGTCTTCTTACCACGCGGAAAAGCACGTACTGTAACCCTAGCATTTGTGCACCTTATGCTTTCATTTGAGGGGCTCTCGGCCGACGAGGTGCATCTCCTTCCGCGCAGGGCGACTTTTTCCGCCTTCTCGCGGTTCTTCTGTTGTAACTTTCCTCCGATTTCGAAAGAAGCATGTTAAAGACTGAATCCATGAAGTTGACTTCAACACTTCGCAGCTTGGCTGCAGGTACCGCGGTTTTGGCCCTCTCTGCTTGGGGCATCTCAACCTTGGTCCAAACTGACTCTACGCCTTTCTCACCTCGCCCCGATGCGGCTGCAGCGCAGCCCGACGGTGCCATGGAAATCCGCCGCATGCTTGTGGGGGACGCCAACGGCAACATCGACCACGAGGGATTGCAGGAACTGCGCCGCGCGGTGGCGAAAGCTGCACGCATGCAATCTGAGGCCAAGGCCAACTCGTTGTCTTGGCACGAACTCGGCCCCGACAACATTGGTGGCCGTACACGTGGCATCGCTGCGGTGGGCAACAACACCCTCTACGCAGGAGCAGTGTCTGGCGGCCTTTGGAAGTCGACGAACCGCGGTGACAATTGGAATCAAGTTCTAAACTTCCCAAGTTTGATGGTGGGGTCTGTGGCTGTCACAGGCAACGGCACCATCTACGTCGGCACCGGCTCCAACTTTGATGGAGCGGGAGGTCAAGGAGGTTCAGGCTTCCGCGGAGACGGCATTTGGATGTCGGAAGACAATGGCGCGTCGTGGACCATGGTGGATGACACCGATGGGTACGACGCCACGGACGCCCTTGCAGCCGACCCCAACAACCCCGACCGCGTTTGGTACGCCTCTGTCGATGGTTACGGCAACATCACCAACGGGGTCTTGTCCGAAGTTCCCGGTGGAGGCAACAGCCCCAGCAACGCTTCTGATGTTGCCATTGCACCTGACGGCAGCTATTGTTTGGTGGCTGGTTTGAACGGCCGTGTCTACCGGTCGATTGGCGGTGACTTTTCCAACCTTGAGTTGATTTCTGCGGGAGGAGGTACCAACGGCAATCTGCCCCAGTCCGGCATCGGGCGCGCACGAGTGGACATTGCCCTCACAGCCAATGAAAACGGCACGCACAACGCCTTTGCCATGTACGCCACCTCAGGTGGCTTGTTCTACGGTTTGTTCTACAGCGGAGGAGACGGCGCAGGGGGCACATGGGAAGAAGTTTGGCCCGGGGAAATTCAGACGGCCACACCGCTCCCACGTTCTCAAGGCATTTACGATTTGGCCCTTGGCATCTCGCTCAGTGATCCCACCCTCGCTTACGTGGGCGGCATCGAAATCTGGCGCTCAGGACCCAACCAGCAGGCTGAACAAGCGGCGGCGGCATTTGACGCGCCTGGGTTCAACTTCGGAGTGCATGCCGACGTTCACGAAGTCATCTTCGTGGATGACAACACGACCCACGGCACCATGTATGTCGCGACAGACGGAGGCATCTACCGCTCCGACGACAATGGATACAGCTACACGGCTTGCAACCGCGACTACAACGTGACGCAGTTCTATGGCATGGCCCACAGTGCGGGCACGGGCGTGTTGGGAGGAACCCAAGACAATGGTTCACTCTTCATTCCGGGCGACGGCTACTTTTTGAGCGACGAAATGGGTGTGGAAGTGAATGGCGGTGACGGATTTGACTGTGCCATCAGCATGGTCACAGAGGCAGAAGGTTATGATTACGCGTGGTTTGCCGCTTCTCAGAATGGCGGGCTCGTTCGGGGCACCTTGGCTCCAGGCCAAATCAACAATACCGGAGGCTTCTACGACGGCAACTTCACGGACCTCTTCACAGAGGAAGGTGACCTCGGCCAATTCTACACGTGCCTCCGCTTGTACGAGGACTTTACCGATGAGTACAGTGAAAACACCGTCATCTTGGTGAATACGTTTGGACAAGACACCACGGGCGGAACGTTTGAGATGGCCACTGCGAGTCAGAACCTGCCCTTCACATACCAAATGGGTGAGGACGAGACGTTGCACTTCTTCGATTCCATTGCACGCCCTGAGCGCATTTTGGACGAGCCCCTGACGGAAGACCCTGATTACTTCTGGCTCGATCCCCAAGAAGGTGTCGAAGACATCCAGTGTGTGGTGACCTCTGACACCGTGGGTTTTGAAACGACCGAGATTGTGACGGAAATCATTGATACAGATTCCGTCTTCACCTACGTCGATGAGAACGGCGACAGCTTGTACTACGTGTTCGATGTGCCCACCGGCATGTTTGACACCACTTACGTGGAGGAGCCCATCATCAACACCATGGAGGTGTGTGACACAATGTATGTGCACGCCGCAGACGTACTTTACAACATTCCTGGCCGCATTCGCGTGAAGGACCCTTACAACACCATGTTTGTGTTGGGTCTGAATGGGGGGTTGGGTGTGTGGATGACGCGTGAGGCGCTCAACTTCAACACTACGCCTTCATGGATTCGCATCGCAGAGGCACCTTCTGGATTCTCTGGCACCAAGGCCATTGAGTTTGTGGAGCAGGGAGATGAGGCTGGCGATGTGATGTTCTACACGGGGTGGAACGGCCAGGTCACGCGTGTGACCGGCTTGCGCCACGTGTACAGCCAAGAAGATGTCGACTCCTTGGAAGTGACCAACATCGTGAGCAGCGCGGGTGCTGCTGTGACTGGCTTGAGTGTGGATCCCAACGATCCCAACCACGTGGTGATCTCTGTGGGTGGCTACGGCGCCAACGGAGCAGGCAAGGTGCGTGAGACGTTCAATGCCCTCAGCAACGACGTCACCTGGACCAACATCTGGACGGGCAACGGTCCGAACGGATTGGGCCTCAACTTCAACAACATTCCTTGCTACGATGTGGTCATTGACGCCAACAATCCCTCGACGATTGTGGTGGGCACCGAGTTTGGCATCTTCGTGAAGAATGGCGACGCCAACTGGGAAATCAGCAACATCGGCATGGAGAATGGTCCTGACGGTGTGACCGCACCTGTGTTCGACCTCAAGCAGCAGTTCCGCAGCTCTCACCCATGGAGCAACATTGCCAACGGCGGCGCCATCTACGCCGGCACGCACGGCCGCGGCATTTTCGTCAACGGCATCGCTTCCGATGTGGAGGAAGAAGAGTTGGTCGCGGAGGAAGCCACGTGGAACGTCTTCCCGAACCCTGTGGTCGGGGAGGAGCTCAACTTGCCCACTGCTGGATGGCAGGGTCAGGCCCGAGTCGAAATCTTTGACCTCACCGGTCGTCGCTGGGTCAACGATGTGACCAACGTGGGTGGCGTGGACCGAGTGCGCACAGACGTTCGCGAGTTGCCTTCCGGCTACTACGTGGTTCGGATGAGCCAAGGCGACGCGGTGAAAGCGGCCAAGTTTGTGGTCCGTCGCTGAGTCGACCCACCAACGCATTGAAAAAGGGACCTTAGGGTCCCTTTTTTGTTGCTTGATCGCAGGAGGGGACGGTTATGCGCCGGGCGTGTGGCGAATCAATTCGGCACGGCCGTCCTGAATGACCACGGAGCTGAAGTGGGTGAGCCAGTCGCCCGCGTTGATGTACCGCGCCTCGTGCCCTTCGATGGGTACGTCGAGGGGGAGATGTCGATGTCCAAAGATGAACGCGTCGATCGATGTCCCGCCTGCGCGTTGGAGGTGGTCCAGCGCATAAGCATAGAGGTGCTCTTTGTGAAGGTCGATGGACAGGGGCAACTCGCCCTTTTGCCGACTTCGCGTGGACCAAGCCTGGGCCAGGGCCATTCCTAGGTCTGGGTGGAGCAAGCGAAAGGTCGCTTGGCATGCGCGCGAGGTGAACACACGCTTGAGGCGGTTGTACCCGCGGTCGCCAGGACCGAGGCCGTCGCCATGGCCGACCATGCATGTGAGGCCATCCCACGTTTGGACCACAGGTTCGCGGTGAACGTGCACCCCCAATTCATCTTGCAAGTAGCCAAACGTCCACATGTCGTGGTTGCCGACGTGGAAATGGATGGGCAGGCCTGCGTCCGTCAATTCGGCGATGGCGCCCATAAGGCGGACGCCACCCTTGGGCACGGCGCGCTCGTATTCAAACCAAAAGTCGAAGAGGTCACCAACCAAATGCAATTCCGTGGCCTGGCGCCCTTGCGCAAAGCCTTCGCCGCGTGCGGCGTCTCGCATCCATGTGACGAAGGCGCGTTCGCGATCCAGACTGGACATCGCCACTTCTGCACCGAGGTGCAAGTCCGAGGCCAAATGGATGCAGTGCGACATCACTTGCCAAACACCCCGCGCAAGGCAGATTCGACGCCGCTGCCGCGCAGGTGCGTGGCCAAGATGGCGCCGTCGCGGTCGATGAGCATGGTGTGGGGAATGCTGCTGATGCCGTACTCACGTGCGGCACCGTTGCGCCAACCCTGCAAATCACTCACGTGGTTGGGCCACGTCAGTTGGTCTTGTTCGATGGCCTTGCGCCAACGGTTGGCGTCGCTGTCCAACGACACAGAGAAGACCTCAAACCCTTGGTCTTTGTACTTCTCGTACGCCCGAACCACGCTTGGATTTTCCCGGCGGCAGGGACCGCACCACGAGGCCCAGAAATCCAACAGCACCACGGTGCCCCGAAGGTCACTGAGTTTGCGCACGTTGCCGTCGGGATCGTTCATAACGATGTCCGGAGCCATGTCTCCTTGGCCGTACTTGCTGTTTTTGCCCCCCCGCTTCTTTTGCTTTGTGGGGTTGGGCAACTCCATGTTGCGGGGCAACACCGCACGGTCGTACGCAGACTTGATTTTGCCGAAGTAAAAGGAGTTGCGGAATTCGTCTTTCAAGGCCTCGATGTTGGCCTTGAACAAGTCCTTGTGGTCACCAGCATCCAAGCTCTCCAATGCACTCAAGGCGGCGAGGGTGCCGCTGTGCTGCTCTGCAAAGGCGAGGCTTAAGGCGTTGATGCTGTCCACTTTGGCGATCACAGCCTCCTTGGCCGCGGCGCGCTTATCCCCACTTAAGGTGCGGGCGTCACGCTCCGCTTGCTTGATGCGCTGTTGCAGGGGCATGATGGCTTCGTAGTATTCCGCGATGTTGACCGATTCCGGCGAACCGGCAATGGAGGCGCCCACCATGTAGTTCTCACCCGCCCGCGCCGTGGCTTCGACGGTGACACCCTCTGTTTGGTCTGTGATCAAAACGAGGGGGTGCACACGTCCTGCAAGCAATTGGTGATACCCTCGGGTCAAAGGCTTGGCGGGCGTCAAGGTGAATCCACCTGAAGAATCAAGGGTCGTCGAGGCGACATTGACCAAATTTCCGTTGTTGAAGCTGCGCAACACGACCTCCGTGCCGGTGTCCAACCCTGCGATGGTTCCGCCAATGGAACCTGGAGCTGTCTTCGGGGCGGTCGAGCCACAGCCCATCCAACCTGCGGAAAGCGCGGCCAAAAGCACGGCGGAAATCAAGGAAATGCGTTTCATGTCACTGAGGGGGTTTGGATTGCGAAGGTAAGGTCTGCGCCCACGTTTCAAGGAACGCCTGAACGCGGGCTTCCGTATGCCAAACCAGCGTCAAAGGCAGCACCCACACGTCGACACCTTCCAAGGCGTCCTCAAAAGGACGCAATCGAACGGCGTCTTTTTCTGTGGTGACCAAAGAAGAAATTCCCGCCTCCTTCATCCACGCCAGCCAATGGGTGACATCGGCTTGGGTGAAGGCGTGGTGGTCGGGATAGAAGGCATGTGCGGCAACCTCGGCGTGTTGCTGTGCGCCCTCAAGGGCCCGCCTGGGCCGGGCAATGCCGGCTACGAGAAGTGCAGGTTCACAGAGGGAGGCGCCTTCATCTGGCGCACGCTTGGCCCAACGTTGGGGTGGAGCCGATGCCGTTCGAGACGACCATGGGCATTGGGGGTGATGCCCCGAGGTGTCCACCAGATGATCGCAGCGCCTCAGGCGCGATGGCAGGTCTCTGAATGGCCCCACGGGAACCAGCGATTGCCACGTGTGGGCGTCGGGTCGACCCGCAAGGCCCACAAGGACATCCGGTCGAAGTGCGCGGTGCTGCATTCCGTCGTCCAACACCACCACCCGCAATGCTGGACGCGCTGCGGCCATGCGTTTAAGCCCGTGCAGTCTGTCCGCACACACAGCCACGGCCACGGACGGCAAACGCGACTGCATCATCCAAGGCTCGTCGCCGGAATCGCGCCACGTCTCTGCTTCCTTCACCCACAAAAAGCCCTTCGTGGATCGTCCGTATCCTCGGCTCAGGATGCCCACGGCGCCCTCACCCAACAGCCCTTCCAGTCGGTGTGCGACATCAAGGACATGCGGAGTTTTGCCTGTGCCGCCCAGTTCTACATTGCCGATAACCAAGGTGGGCAAGGCCCCACGTCGACTGGGCAACACACCCCAATCGTACAGGGCGTGGCGCGACGCCAAAACCGCCGCCCAAACCGCCGCCACCGGCATCCACCACGGCCCCAGCCAACGATGGTCCGTGGACGGGGACGCGTCAGAAACGGCGCCGGGAAACTGGGTTGGAACGTGTACCTTCGAGTCCATGGAGAACGCCTTGAAGGTACGGGACATCGCGGCTTGGCTCGAAGCATGGGCGCCGCAGCATTTGGCTGAATCGTACGACAATGTGGGACTGCTGGTGGGCAGCGCAGACATGGAGGTCCACAAGGTGTTGATCAGCCTGGACTGTACGGAAGACGTGGTCGCCGAGGCCGAACGGGAAGGCTGCCAGCTCATCGTGAGCCATCACCCCGTCATTTTTGGTGGGTTGAAGCGGCTGAACGGCATCAACGACGTGGAACGCACGGTGATGCGAGCCGTCCGAAGTGGCATTGCCCTGTACGCCATTCACACCAACCTCGACAACGTCATGACCGGTGTGAACCGTCACTTGGGGGAGCTGTTGGGGTGCACGCCCGATTCGCTGCGCATCTTGCGTCCGATGGGGGCCAAACTGGAAAAGTGGACCGTCTTTGTCCCCACAGACCACGCCGAGTCGGTTCGGGACGCCATGGCCCAATCGGGCGCAGGGTGCATTGGCAACTACGACCAGTGCAGCTTCGCGACCGAAGGCACCGGCACGTTCCGCGCCCTTGAGGACGCAACCCCCTTTGTGGGGAACCCCGGTGAGATTCACCGCGAACCTGAGGTCCGTTTGGAAATGGTCGTTCCAGGCGAAGCTGTGGCGGCTGTGCGGCTTGCCATGCTCGAGGCGCATCCTTACGAGGAGGTGGCCCACGACCGGGTGGCATTGGAAAACGGCCGCGTGGATTTGGGGGCAGGCATGGTGGGAGAATTGCCGGAACCGATGGCTTGGGAGGCTTTTGCCGACCACGTCAAACAGGCGTTGGGCGGGCAAGCCCTGAAGCACACAGCACCCGTGAAATCCCACGTGCAACGCATCGCGATGTGCGGCGGGAGCGGTGCTTTTTTGATGGGGGATGCCGCCCGCGCCGGTGCGGATGTGTACGTAACTTCTGATGTCAAATACCACGAGTATTTCCAAGCAGAAGGGCGCTTTCAATTGCTCGACGTGGGGCACTATGAGAGCGAATGGCAAACCAGCACGTTGATTGCCAACAAAATCAAGGAGAAATTCCCTAAATTTGCCGTCCATTTGTCCTCAACGAAGACAAACCCAGTTACCTACCGCTGAACACGACCGATTCCCAATCGCATGGCCAAGAAAAAAACCAGCACCGCCGAAGACAAGCTGCGCGCCCTCTTCGACCTTCAAATCATTGACTCTCGCATCGACCGCCTTCGCGTCGTTCGTGGTGAACTTCCCTTGGAAGTGCAAGACTTGGAGGACGAGTTGGAAGGATTGCGTGCCCGTCTTGAGCGCATGGAAGACGACAACGACCAGGTGAACCAGCGCATCACGGCGTACCAGATGCAAATCAAGGACAGCCAGGCGTTGATCGAGAAGTACACGGAGCAGCAGAACAACGTGCGCAACAACCGTGAGTTTGAGTCCCTCTCCAAGGAGATTGAATACCAAACCCTCGAGATTGAGCTCTGTGAAAAGCGCATCCGCGAGTGCAAAGCACAAGTGGAGCAAAAGGCAGAAGGTCTCGACGGCACCCGTGAGCGTTTCAACCAACGCCAAGCCGACCTCGAGGCCAAGAAAGCTGAGCTCGACGCCATCATTGCCGAGACGCAAGCGGAGGAAGAGCTCCTTCAAAAGCACAGCGACAAGACAGCCAAGGGCATCGAAGACCGTTTGGTGAACAGCTACCGCCGCATCCGTGGCGCGGCCAAGAACGGCCTGGCTGTGGTGCCCATCGAGCGTCAAGCCAGCGCAGGTACTTTCATCAAGATTCCACCCCAGCGACAAATTGACATCGCCCAGCGCAAGCGCATCATCGTGGACGAGCACAGCGGCCGCATCTTGGTTGACAAGGAGCTTGCCGACGAAGAGTTGACACGCATGAATACGCTCCTCGACAAAGAGCTTGCCAAGCTCAAGAAGTAAGGCGTCTCGTCGAAAGGCAGGAACACAAAAAAGCCCTCCGGAATCGGGGGGCTTTTTGTTGTCCAATACTGGACTTAATCGCTTACATCCGCAGTCCTGCCGACAACAGGAGGCTGCTTGCACGGCGCTGAAGTTGGCCAGGCGCCTCGGGGGAGAAGGCCCCCATGAAGTAGTAATCTTCGCTGTGCCAGGCCGTGCGCCAGGCTGCGCTGAAGTGCAAGTTGCCGATGCGGTAGCCGCCTCCCACACTGACGTGGGTACGGTTGGCTTCGGAGACCACAGCGTCACCAACAAAGGGAGACGTGGATATGCCGCCCCCGCTGCGAAGGCGGAATTGTTTCTCGTTTCCGAGGCGCAGTTCCAGGCCGACACGGGCTTGGTGAACGGTGCGGTATCCGGCTTGGACCGCGTCGTTTTCCGCGCCAAAATCGTAGCCCGTCGACAACCATCCTTCTGAATCCCGGAGTTCTCCCCGACGCATGTCGCTGCGAACGTAGTCGGCGTTCAAGACGCCCAACTTGCCCATCAGCACGCTCGCACTGACCGTGGTTCGGTCTGGCGTGAACAGGAGGTATTCGTAGTTGGAAGTGGGACTGGCCGCACTGGTTGCCGGTTCGTCGATCCACGAGGTCCGGATGCTGGTTGCGTACGTGTCCGTCAAAGTGAGGCGGCCACGCGTTTGGTGTGCAACGCCCACGCGAAGGATGTCTGACACACGCGCCAACACCCCAAAGCGAAGTAAGACGCCTTTCCCAGAGACACTGAGGGTCTCTTCAAAGGCCCAGTCCTGCAAGTCGGCATCCGTGGCATTGACCGACTCCTTGTGCGTGGACGATTCCTCGAAGCTCACGCGTGGCAGGCCCAAAGTGGCCCCGATGGACACCCGGTCTTGGAACATGGTGCCAAACGCGATTTGGGTCTCCGCCAACCGGCCTTTTCGCTCGATGGTCCGATCCACGGTCACGTTGCCTTCCGCAGCTGTGGCATACAAGGCGTCGTTGTCAGGCAACAACAGCCCGGTGCGCCAAGCGAGGGAAGCGCCATAGCCAAAAATCTCACCCGCATCCAACGCGTCGTCGGTGCTGGCGTACCCGTATACGGCCGCGTCGTCCAAGGCTTGCGACACAAACAGGTCGGACACCGAGTTGCCAGTGCTGACCCCGTCGATCTCCACCTTTTGGGCAAAGGGCGTGCGGTTTTGGTGTCCGACGGCGAGGGTGAAAAACGGCCAATCGGCATCCACGCTGGGGTAGGTCAAGGCGACTCCGTAGTTGCTGGCCACCACATCGGCTTGCGCGGCCTCCACTTGTCGGGTGCCCCAAAGCGCATTGGTGGAGCCGGTGTGTACGCCGGCCGTCATGGCGAGGTCGCCACGTCGGTACATGCCCAGTCCTGCGGGGTTGAGGCCCATGCAGCTCAGGTCAGCCCCGAGGGCACCGAAGGAGCCACCCATGGCTGTCACCCGGGCCGAAGCCAGGGGGTCGATCCAGCTGTAGCGAAGGACGTCGGTTTCGTTTTGGGCCAAGAAAGAGGAGGAGAGGGCGAACAGCCACGCCGCAAGTCCTCGTGAAATCCATGTGTTCATGGTGTTTAGAGCAAAGTGAATCCACCACGTCCGCCTCGGCTGCTGCCGCGGCTTTCGCTGCTGCCGCTGCTTCGACCGCTGCTGCTTCCTGAGGATCGGCCCGAGCTGGGTCGGGTGCTCGGACGCGAGCCTGAGCTGCGCGACGACCCTGAAGAAGAGCCTGACCAGTTGCTGTTCCGCGAGGAGCTCTTTCTCGTGGAAGAAGAGCGGGTGGAGGACCGTGATGAATTGGAGGTTCCGTAGGAGGAACGCCCGTTGGATTCAGACGTGGTGCGCGCGGGATTGGAGGATGCTGGAGACGTCGGCGTGGTGCGTGCCTCGCGGGTCGCGCGGGACGCGGCCTTGCTTTCCACAGCATCGATTCCACGCCAAATGGTCATGGGCGCCGCGGGCTTTCCACTTTCAGCCTCCACTTCGTCGACTTTGTTCGTCAGCAAACGGCCCCCACCGCCGTTGGAGTTGATGGCCGACGACGTCCAAATCGGCGTTCGGGGAGCCACAACCACGGTGTTCACATCAAAGACATCTCCGCCGCCCCATGCGTTGCCCCAGTTGTTGACGCCGCCGTACAATCCACCCGTTCCGTAGGGGTTGTAAGGATTGTAGCCGTTGACT
>Ga0115013_10000830_pt1 | contig 18341 bp, 20 predicted proteins | sample SouAtlMetagenome_2_FD_88686 | JGI IMG/M metagenome (GOLD analysis project Ga0115013, IMG submission 88686) | Marine eukaryotic phytoplankton communities from Atlantic Ocean - South Atlantic ANT15 Metagenome | ecosystem: Environmental > Aquatic > Marine > Oceanic | place: South Atlantic Ocean...
GCAACGATAGAAATGGGGTTAGATATGTGTTCAAAGGGATTTGGAGCATTGGCGGTGAAATTTAGCAAATGGTGGCAGGAAAAGTAGATGGAAAATAAGGCGGTGCATTTTGGAATGAAATGCATAAAGATCACTGGGTGAAACGAGGCTCGTAAAGATTCTGGAGTTTCTGTGAAGGAATATGCTCGAACAGCTTTCACACCTCATGTTTTATATACAGAAAGTCAATGAAATTATTTCTACAACTGTTATTCATCCTCCGATGATAATTGATAAATTGGGGTAAAAAACACATTAGACCGAAACCTTTTTTTCCAAAGACGCGTTTGGAAGCAAACTATTAGCTCTATACCAGTAAGATTATAAACATAACTAGAGAGTGTCTCCATCATTTGCATTTGCCGTCACCTCTTGCTTCACACTTATCCTTTTCCACGAAACAAGAAGTATGTGGAGCAGTACAGTTTGGGCTCATTGCTTTGGATATACTACTAATGATTGTACTGATTTCCAATCGACTTCCAGGTTCACCAACACTCCAAAAAGATTCACACGGCCAAGCAGAAAGATTCTTAGATATTCGCATTTCGTCAAGGAGTACATCATCGAGTATTTTCAAGAGATCGGTTGTCTCATTTGCTTTCTTTTGATTTGTTCTGACTCTTCTCTGAAGCAAAGTCAGGAGTATTGATGCTTCTGAATACAGATTATTGAGTTCTACTACAGGATTATCATCATCTTCCTCTTCCACGACACCGTGATTCGATTCGTCATCGTCGTCTGCGCCAAGGCTTTCGTACATAGCATTTACTTTATGGAACAAATCTTCTTGCTCCGGGTCCAAACCAAAAAATGTTCGTGCAGTTTCAACCAACCAAGGCCTGCCCATATCGGCAAAATCTTCTACTCCAATCGTCCACATTGCTGTGTGAGCAGCGACATGATTCAATCGACAGTGATATCGTACTTGTTGTCGTAAGGAGGCCTTTAGATCGTTCAATGTTATGTCATTCAAAGATAGCGACTCTGACGATTGAAGTGCTGCTTTCAGTGTATCTATTGACCCTAAGAGCAGTGGTTGGGGTACCATCCGAACGATTCTCGTATACCCGTGAGTTTTTCCATACCCATACGGTGCCTGATGCAATCATTTGATAATTCGATCGGTCAAACAATTTGTTTTGAGGTCAATCATTAAATTTTACTGCACGCAAGCAAAACAAATGATCAAATCACTACCAATGCTTTTTGCTGAAAAATGATCGACTTGAAATTAAATACTCACCATATTCGTGACAGGGATGACTTCTACTTGTGTCGATGCAAACTCGCCTTCTTTTTTAGCTTTTGACAGAACGATATTTATAAACTTTAACAAACTCGCGTCCATTTTTCCGGGTGGGGCTAGGACAGCGACTCGTTCCTTTGATCCTTCCGGCACGAATGTCTTGCACTCTTTCTTCTTCTTTTTATCCAAGCCCTGTTCTATCGATGGCATACAGTCTTTCAGTGTATGGGTAAAAAGATTTTCGTGTTCCAAAGGTTCTGCATTGATGCTCTTCATATCGTTAACCGCTATGTTCCCTATACTTTCTTTCGCCATGACGTGTATTTCGTGATGTTCCATTAGCTCCGCACCCTTCATAAAGGTCGTTACGACGCATAGGAAAACCAACAGAAGGAAGCCACCTGGTAATATTTTCGTAGTATGCATGCTGGAACAGGACTGTTCTCTTTGGTGTATTGCTTTCCTAAGGAAACTTGAGTTTGTCTACATAGATGTTTGAGACTTTTTCCAATTCATCATGGTGATAACTGATTCGCAACACAATGCCGTTTGAGAAAAGGGTTAAAAATCAAAAAAAAAATTGGGCGGACATTTTAATTCTGTGAATGCTTTTGAGAACGCGTCAAATCTTTGGAGATTCAAGCGCGAAATAATCTTGTCTCAAACGTTTTCATCTTTTTTCGGTGTTGCTTTCTCCAACTTCCAAGCAATCGCCAATGGCTCGTTGTAGAATGGAATAGTTCAACCTTCTATAGCAAGAGTTAAAAAGATCCAAATAAGTTTTAAAAATTTTATAAATTAGCATGTTACAGTACTATAGTAATTTTAATCCTGTAAGAAGAAAAATGAGGAGAAATGAAAGGGTTTCAGTTGATACGTACTAAAGAATGATATTATAATGAAGTTTGTGTGGCATAAGCATATATATAAATAGAAGTAGTGTCTCAGTTTTTATTCCTTGTCTTTTCTCAATTGGAGTGAAACTAAGTGCGGAATGAGCCGAGCACGTAGCTCTCAATGACGTTAAATTCTTTCCAGACCATGATACTACCCAGAACATAAAGAAGAGTAGATGCAAGCAATGAAAGCAAATGTTTCAATGGAATCCTGCAGCAACACTTCTCCGAGTTCTGGGTCGACACATAGCAATGCATTGAAGCAATGCAAAAGTCCGTACAGATCGTGCATTTCTTGGGGTTCATCTCGCATGGAACCAATCAATTGGACTGCGAGGGACAACCAACTCATATTATTGAAAACTCGCACCTATTAAAATCACTCCAAAGTTCTCGTCTTTCAAGAAACAGAACCGCCGTCAAGGGATATCGAAATGCAAGGAATATTGTGACGTTTTGTTTGTACTTTCATCAATCGATCAATGGCAGCTATTGCTTCAAGTTAACAATCCCTTGCAAGAAAGTGTCGCAAATGGACGGTATCTTACAAGTTTGGACTGATCACTTTAAAACACCACCGTGATTTCCTGATGAAAGTTATGATTACTCACGAATCATAATTGAGAAGGTTAGGGGTTGAATGCGTTCGCACGATGGAGGGTTACATCCAAGGATCATACCAAAGCTCCAGGCGTTTGAACAATCGAGGACGACATAACCGATTCTTTCCAAAAGTGTTTCTTTCCGAGCAGTGAATAGAGCAAAAGATTTCTCATCATCAACACAACCAAATCAAGAATACATATTCACCAATTTAGCAACTTATGGTTGACGGCTGCTAAACGGCAGGGTGCAAAACCCGAACGACTCACATTCCTTCCTCGCTGTAAGGCTAGATTAAAGAAAAATGAGAAACACCAAAAACATATGAGGATCAACAGTTAAAATGATACTCCATGTGCGCGGGTTTCCAACTTTAAAGTTGTTTCTATTGCAAGGAGCCGATTGCCTAGAAGATGCATCGAGAGTTTGGCATCTTTGGCTGCCCAGAGGACCCTTGCGAACGACATATCAGAGTTATTACCGAGTCGTAATGAGGAGAAGATTCTTCTTGAACGAAACATTGAGACGTACCGTTGTCCAAACACAAAACGCCGACAGCATTATTTGATTACACTGATGAAAGAAACATGGTGATGGAAAAGATCTGAAATTTCTTTCGTGTCAAAAACAACAGAATTCAGGGTGTTTGTGGTTTGCGGTGACACTCCGTCTGTGAGTGCGTCCAATGGAAAAATTAAAAAGACATAAAAAGCCATTTTGCCGCAACCCCTAAAGAACATGGTGAAGTAAATAAGACTTAAATTTTCTTGCTGTCATGACGTATTGTCATGCCCCGCTTCTTGAGAACTACTGAAACACAGCGCCGCTTCTATTCCTGTTCTATCGTTTCTTCGACGAAGCAGATGCGGTATCGTCAGTACCGTAGACCATGCCCGAAAACAACAGTAATCGGATGACATCGCTCGAGAAAATCCGCGATGAAAATCAACGTCTCAAAGAGGAAGTCTACCGATTGAGGGAAGAAGCCAGAGAAAAAGACGCACTGATATCCACACTAGAGTCGCAGATAACGGCGCTTGTTGTGGACGGACGGAATGGGCAAAAAACTAATGATTGTGAAGTTGATACCGACTACGATATCGATAGCCATGTTAGTTCGGTAGAAGACACTGGAGACTGCAATAGAAGGAATGATGAAGTATTGTCTAACACATCTGGCGATAATCGAGAAAGGGAGGGGGATAGCGATATTGACATTGCACCTACCGATCATACGAGAAACAAGGAAAGCACCGGCAACCATCGAGAGGATCTTATTGGATCACTACGCAAGATATCGCTTGACGCATCTTCTGTTACACCGTCCTTAAGCCCTCCGAGGCGTAGTACATTTGAAATGAAACATCCGCCAGCACCGACTCGAGGAGAACCATCTAGGAGGAGAAACTTGATATCATCGTCTTCGCGAAGAGGCTTTCAGACCGGGACGGCGGCAATCAAGGCATTGCCCAGAGAATTATCAATTTCAAACCATACAAATTACCTCAACGATGATGACGATAGCAACGCGAGAGGTGATAATAGTAGACATTTGGAACAAAAACAAAAACCCGAGACATATGAAGTAATCAATACGGAATTTATGGATGCCTATAACTCTAGAGGAATCTATAGTGGAACCGTTCAGCGTTCAAGCCAGATGCCACACGGGAAAGGAAAGATGAAATATCATCAAGGTGGAAGTTCTGGTGGTAGATACTACGACGGCGATTGGCACGTGGGACATTGGCACGGATATGGGGTTATTCGAGACGCTGATGGTGATATTTATGAGGGCCAAGTTGTGAACGATCTTAAAGAGGGAATCGGCACCATGCAGTTCACGGATGGTCGTATTTTTCAAGGAGAATTTCGGCAAGACGAAGCCTCTGAGGGAACAATGTCCTATATTGATGGCGCTCAATACGAAGGTGAACTTCATCATGGAAATCGCCACGGTTTCGGTGTCTATCGTTTTTCTGATGGAAGTTATTACGAAGGGGAATCGGTTATGAATCTCTTTGAGGGTAGAGGTAAAATGACATGGAGCGATGGTGGCTGGTATGAAGGAGATTGGTCTCGGGGAGAGATTCACGGATTCGGGAAAGAATACCGACCTGACGGTTCCCTTCGACACGATGGTCGATGGATTAAGGGAGTCCCAATTCGGACGAAAGAATACCGTTGATGAAATGCCCCCAACAATTTTTCAAAGTAGAGCAATGCCCACAATAATACAATACATTGAGAGAATGAAACAATGTATAATTTAAAGATTCGGCATTGAGCTAATGATATTTTAGATTAATTTTGACTATACGATCTCAATTATGCTGATAATATCTCCATTCTAAACCTAAGCTTAAAACTTGTATTGGCCGATATATAAAAATGAGCACCTAACAACTCAGTCAGCTAAGGCTAAAACACGTAATTTATCCCCTTTTGCTCTTTCCCCTTCTCCTTGCTGCATGCACTGTACGCACTTAACGCTAATCCCAATACAAACAAATCACTGTTCCATCGTATATCATTCAATTACCACTCAAACTTCTCTTCGTAAAAGGCAAACTTCTTTTTCTTTACAAAGTTTTTCATCTTTCCGCCAGCAACCATGCAACAATCCATACCTGTTGCCTTCTTGACCGAGGATATCATTGCTTCAGGTCCACACAAAAAGATACCTGTGCTTTTAGGGTCGAATTGCTCACAATCAGCTGCGCAGTCAAACACAATGTCCTGGCCAGAAGGCCGTCCTCCCTTTGAGTCAAGGGTCAAAAATTTTGATCCCAGTTCAGAAGGGATGGGCTTATCTGGGAGGTTCTTCTCGGGATCTTCAACTGTAATAGGGGATTCATTATCCCAATCAATCTCCAAAGATTCAAGTTTCATCCTGCGGGTTAGGTCCAAAGTTTTAACCTTGTGTTGCTCAGCGGCCCATTGATACAAATTTAGTTCTTCATTAGATATCGTAGAGTCAGTCGAAGAATTAATGGTCTGTGATGATGCAAAAGGGTTGGTGGTTGAGTCACATCTGCACTGATTGAGAGTGTTAACGATGAGAAATCGCAGGACTTACATGGTTCTTGTTCCCTTTTACGACTATTTCCAGCTGATTGAACTTGGCATTCCACTCCGCAGCTCCATCTAAACGTCTTTGTTTATTCTTCTTGGATGATACCACATTGTCTCTCCAGTCGAGCAAAGTATGACCGATATAGGCAAACACAAACGCAACGACTAGAGTTGGCACAAATATCCATCCGTAGGAAAGATTTTGTACAACGCCACTAAAGTCAAAGGGATTTGCGCCAATCCACACACTAACAGTAAAACTAAACCAGTACGAAAACCAGAAAATAGCAACGAACATGATAATCGCGGGTACGGAACCAAGGAAGGTCTCATGCCTTCCAAAGGTAAAGCGACTTGGCAACCAGGCAACACCATAAGTACTAAGGACTGTGTGATCAACAACAGTAGGGCCCTCGATGTCCTTTTCAATGAACGATTTCCATAATGAAGATTCATGAATAGTTCTCGTCTGCAATGCACCTGTTCTGTGGATGACAATACGGCAGCGCACAGGCCTATTCTTCAAACAAATCTCTTGTTCTGATGAATGCGTAGAAGAAGCTCGTGACAATAGAGGCCCAAAGTATTCGTCGGTGATGAATCGGATGAGGTTTTCATCGCGACACATCCAATGAAGAGTTACTTCCTTTGTTTGAACTGGATTGCGACCCTTTATGTCACACTGCTTTACAAAAAGGCCATCGTTTTGTAAGCAAAGTGATTCCACTAGTTCACAAAATAAGGTCATGTGTGCCGTAATACCAATACCAGCTGCAACAAGGACCACCTAAAAGTAGCACACGACATTTTGGGTTGGTGAGATATTAATAGAACATGGTTTTTGATCAAAATTGATACCGGAAAATTGAGTGGTCATTCATTACCTTTTCGTGGCTCATAGCATGCTCCACCAGGTTATTCGACCCATGCCAACCATCCATCATTAACTTCGGGATAGGGAGATGTTCCTGATCATAGGTGGGTTCCACAAGTCGGAGCAGACTTCGTGCCAGGAGATCAGTGAACTTGCCAAACACGCGGAACACGATCCTTAGTTCGTTCTCCTTCCCCGGGACGTGCATGACCGTGAAGGGGTGGCTCTTGATGCTGATGTCTGGCACGAACACGTTGCCATAGATACCCGGGCGGAACTGCTGTATCGCCTCGGTGGTGCACTCGAAATCGAAGGAGATGCAGTGCTCCACTGACTTGGCCGTGGGACCTAGGAGAGAGAGAGAGAGGAAGATTGTTGCACAGAGAGCATCTAGTTAGAAGAACAAATACATTTTGTTACGAGTTGGGTTTAGAATGCATTCACTTACCTCGCTTGTGAATCTGTTCTTCGATCCAATCGACTGTTTCCACGAAGAAGATCCGCTGTAGCAAGGACCTTTTCTTTGGTTTAGGATCATCGCATTTCGTCACAGCTTCGCGACAAGGAATATCCATTACTTTTGTAACCTAAGGGAGAGGAAGATCGTGATAAAGAGAGCACCTAGTTAGAGCAAATACGTGCGTTTGAAATTCGCTTCATAATGCCATTAACCTACCTTCAAACCATAACGGTTAATGGTATTTCTCCAGTGCTGAACAACAACGGGCGTATTCTGTATGATGGATATATTAGTCAGGGTATGACATGAGAGTAGTTAGTGACACAAATAAAAACGATATCAAGTTAAATTGATACATACAAAAGCCAGCGTCAGCACACACTTACGGCTGCTGCGTAATAAAAAAGACTCGGCCAAATGTAGAAAGATGCTTCGTTATAATGCAATACCAGAAACACGAGAAGGAGAGGAGCGCTAGATTGAACATGTAAACCAAGGTTAGAGAGTAAATATATACTGAGCAATCACAATGCAGCTAATGCAGTGTACATACCATAGGATGTGCGATATATAGAACAGCATGTATCTGTGCCTCCTGACAACCTTCAGACTGAAGAGATACAGCACCGTGAACGCCAAAATTGCAAGGAATCCAAAGAATCCGGCCAACATCTTCGCGCAGTCCTTCGGAGGAGGGGCCTCGTCGTACAAAATCGCGAAGCACACGGGGGGCGGGAAGAGGAATTCGGCGGGGGTAAAGCCGTTATACACGCCACGGACGACATATTTGGCGATGTATAACACGAAGTGCAGGTACGTGGCAAAAAAGGACAACCGACCGCACCACATGTGAATCGACATGGCGTGGAAGGGATGCCATTCAAGGAGTGCGAGGATGGGGGCGTGCTTGGAGGCGGGAATCACTGCCAATAGTAGTACGGGAAATTGGTCAACAAGTTGTGAGGAGCGATTTGTCAAAAGTGCAGTGAACAGAAACTACTCATAGCGGGGGTACTACGTACTGAAGAACGTTAGAGGCCAAAGGGCGAGAAATCCGGTGCGGTTTGCAAGCGAGTCGAGCAGGTCCACCAAGTACTCTTTCTGCCCGGCGGCGTCGTCGTCATAATCGTCGCGTGGAGAGTACTTCTTCTTGATGTAAAACCCATAGTAGACGAGGAGGGGGGCCAGAATCGCAACGTAGAATAGGAGCACGAAGTCGGTGTCGCCGGCAGGCAACCAGCTCCTTCTGGGTTTGATGGACACTCTGCGCACCAGCAAGGCAGCTAGGGTAAACGCAAAGAAGGCAGGGTAGTACCAGACACAGTAAGAGTTGTATGCTGCGCCATCTGGGTCAACAGGGCAAAGCTAGAAAGGAATGGTTAGCTTAAGATTGTTTTTGTTTTTATCCTGCAATATCATTTAAAAAATCGAAACTCACTTTGTCCGCCCAGTCGCTCATTCTATCAGAATATACGTAGACCGGCTTGCCGTTGTTGTACTGAAAGGGAATATACTGTAGAATCAAGAAAAGAGAAAACCATACCCAGAAGACAACGAGTCCGAGAATCGCCAACTTGTTGCCCATGCGATTCACGTCAAGCATTTCGTTTTGTTTTTTAACGGAGGCTTTGGTGCTGTTGTTGGTGAAATTTATCATTCTTTGGTAAATTTGCGAGGATATTGGACCATCAGAGTTATGATAGGGTGTATTATCCATGAGAGGCTGCTCTGGATCCTCAGTTTTCTTTTCGTCGGCGCTCATCGTAAACGTTTCGTCTGCTGCTTGATCTAGTCGTGCTTCTAAATGTTGAATTGCTCCTATAAACTGAGATAAGTTGATTGGTCGCGATTGAGGTGCGATGCGATGATCGGTTGGTGTCCTCCAATCGATTGATAGATCGATTGGTTGACATCTTACTTCCTCTGATCAAAAGAAAGAGTATTACAGAGAACATTCGTTCGGGGACAATCTTCCTTCTCATCGACCTTGCCGGACAATCTCAATTCTGCTCGAATCTATGCCCAATTGGATCGCCCATATATGTCTTTAAATATAAGAAAAAACACATGGTTCTCAACCTCGACAACAACAGAAAGCATGCAGGGAAGTTGCGTGTTGGTGTTCTCATTTGGTTTTGACAATCTTGACATCTGTTCTTGATATATGCTATCAGCGACCTTATTCTAAAATAGGGTTAGGGTTAATAAAGCGACTAGATTAGCTCTTCTCTCTCCGCTTTTCGTTCCTTTGGTTACGAACTCAATCTACTTCAAAATCAGAAAAAAGAAAATCCAAGTTCAAGATGGCGGACATTTAGAGAACGATTTTCAGCGTCATTACGAGCATCACAAAGGAACTTCGCTACTTTCTTCTTCACTGGCACTTTCTTCCTCGCTGCCGCTTTCTTCTTCGCAACTTTCTTCCTCGCTGGCACCTTCTTCTTCGCTACTTTCTTCCTCGCTGCCGCTTTCTTCCTCAGCGACGACGGTATAGTATCAGATGAGCATGAAAATATTTGCCGTGATATCTATTTTCCTGGCTCATTTGATCGTGCCAGGGGGGAGCATCTCAGAAGACGAAAGAATGGCGATGCGTGTCAAGCGAGGTTACAGATTCCCTTTCCCCGAGTACATTCCAGCGACTGCAGGATGGAGGAAACTGATGGACCAGCGCTTCGACCAGGTTCGAGCTCTTACGGATGCTCAAATGAAATGGGATGGATGGATTCAAACCGCAAATGCAGCTGTGATCGTGAGGAATTTTACCGAGTATGGGTGGGGATTGACGCAAGCTCCCGACCTTTTAACAATGGATATTCGACAAGCAATATACGACGAGCTTCCCCATGCTAGACTGGAAGGTAGGATAAATGTAATTGCGGGTCCAGAAGAACCTCTCTTTATTGACAGGCCTGAACTGAATAGACGTGCTCTAAAGGAGCTAAAACCAATCCTTGAGGCATGGTCTGGAATTGACTTAGTTCCCGCGCAAGCGTACGGCTTTCGGCTTTATAGAAATGAATCTAGTTTGTGGATGCACACTGATCGAGCGCAAACACATGTGATCTCTTGTATCTATCATATTGCAAGCTCAGACGACTCGGAACCATGGCCTATTGTAATAGAAGATTATGCGGGCAATACGCAAATGGCTCACCTAGAACCCGGTGATATGCTTCTATACGAATCCAGCAAAAATTTTCATGGCAGACCAACGAAGTTTGATGGTAGTTGGTACACAAGCTTGTTTGTTCACTTTTATCCGAAAGGAGAATGGAAAGAAAAAGATCATGATATAGAAGCACATTATGCCGTTCCACCAAATTGGAACGATGTCGTACCTGATGATAAATACCCACAACTCAAGGTTGTTGGAACTTCTATGCTGGGTAAGTTTGATTCCTCGCAAGGCATACTAGGCATTCGTCTTCTCGCTACATATAACAAATCTTACCATTTGAATTCTTTTTAGAACCCAATTGCAAATACAATTGGTGCAACTTACAGACTGCGAAAAAAGTCTATGGGCCAGGCAAATATGGAACTGTACTAACGACCGATGGAAAGACGTATGATCTGAATCTCGTCGAAGAAGATGAGGAGGCTGAAGAACTTTGAGATTGGTTTGTATCATCGGGGACCTTATGTGTTGATGATGATGGCACATAATGAAAAAGTGATAGGAGCATATTAATCCGCACTCTCATCACCCTTACATCGAAGATGTGCAAAACATCTAAGTGAATTTCTTCACGTTTTATTTATTCATCTCCCGTAATACCTATATCATTTTCGGTGCATCAATTTTGAAACGATTCATTAATGCGATGCAGCGAGGAAAATGGGTCAACGCTAGTAGCACTATTTGCCGACTCCATATGACACATGCTTGCAGAAATGTCTTTATTTACATATGTGATGTTAATAATGTTTCATAGTTTTAGTTTTCGATCTTTAGACCTGGAGTTCCTTTCAATCCCATCTTTCCTATGGTTCTTCGTTGAAGACTGGGTTGTTCCTTCAATCCAATTTCATTTCCCCATGAATTTGCTTGTTGCACAAGACGTCTCTTGTCCCACTTTACCTTTTTGAGGTGGCCGTTGTAGTATCCGAGCCATGCTCGATAAGCTTGCTCTGCACTAGTCGTCAAGGTTTTAATCCTAGCCACGTTCTCGATACTCTGAGAAGCAGCAAGGGATGCTTTTTTTGAGTTAGGAACAGGTATTAATTCCAGAGGCATATCACTGAGTTCCTTCTTCGTCATAAAATCTTTTTCGTAATCTGCCAGCAACAAGCCTCCCTTTCCGTCCTTTCCAGCTCGAGCAGTTCGTCCAAGACGATGAATGTACTGTGATCGATCGGTTAAGCCTACTTGCAAGACATAGGATACATCGGGATAATCCATACCGCGAGCTGTCACATCGGAACTAAACATAATGGCATTTCTCCTTTTCCGAAATTCTTCTGAAGCCCGCTCTCGTTGTTTTTGAGATTTGCGAGAATGAATCTCGAGAACATCGTAGCCTGTTTGATTCTTTACTGAATTGAATAGTTCGGCCATAAATCCAGTCAAACGTGCCGTGGTAAAAAATACAATGATCTTGTAATTATTGTTGTTGCTAGTCTCCCTCTCCAGAATACTAGCGAGAGCCAGCACCTGATCTTTTTGGGGCGTAATCATCAACTGCTGCTGGACATGCAAATGAGTTTGCTCGGTGTCCTCACCTACGGTATCAACAAAATTGTAATCTCCCCGCATAGCGATACTGGCGATTTCAGAAACCGAATCTGGGATTGTGGCCGAAAACAAACTGAAAACATAAAAACAGGGTTAGTCGATTCAATCCATCAGCTAATCAACAAAAGCTACCGTTTCGATAAGGATTCATGAGTCCACGTACAGAGTTTGCCGTGTTTGCTGGCTAGGTTGTAGCAATCGAAGGATACGTTCTATGTCTGGCCTGAACCCCATATCCAGAAGTTGATCTGCCTCGTCAAAAATCAGTGTACTAAGACGTGTCATTCGCTCTGCGATACCACTATTTTGTAAGTGGTCAAGTAATCTTCCAGGAGTAGCAACGACAATAGGTGTTCTCCCTGAAAGACTTTGAATATCCTTGTTCTTGTTGGTACCGCCAACACATACAACAACCTTTTTGAGGTAATTACTGTGAAATGAAAGAAGCTTTTTTGTTTCGGTTCCGATCTGTTGTGCTAGCTCACGCGTCGGGGAAATGACCAAACAATAGATATCAGATGCAATATTAGACTTATTCGATGCTGTGATCTTTTCAATCGTTGGAATCATAAAAGCCAAAGTTTTTCCCGTCCCTGTCTTGGCCTTCGCGAGACAATCTTTTTCGTCCTTCAAAATCAATGGCAAGGTCTCGTGCTGAACAGCAGTCATAAACTCATAGCGGAAAACCTCCGCGAGCGCACGGCGACTTGCGGCTGATATTTTGAGATCTGCAAACTTATGAGTGGTAATGTGAGCTGATTTCTTGGGGTTCGAGTCAGAAGTGTTGGGAACAACACCATTACTAAGGTCGTTTTCCGTGGTCGGAGCGGTGCCATTAGCTAGTGTGTCTCTTTCTATATTACCAGATCTTGCTGTCGGTACATTTTTGTGTGGGTTGTTTCCCCGTCGCTTGGGTCGTTTATTGTTTGCAGGACGTGGATTATCAGTGACGTGCTTCTTCGAATTATTATTCTTTGCTCTGGAGTCCTCCGTCGTGGGTTTTTTGCCCCGACGTCGCCAATTATTGCGGTTTCTGTTTCCATTCTTTGCCCTTTTGTTGTCGGTAGGAACCGAGTTTTCTGAGGAATTATTCATCTTGACTGCTGCTTGAATTTTTTTCTGTTACTGTATCATTGTTTTCTCAATGGAATTCTAATTTTTTGTTGTTCCCGACTCATCGCAGAAATCGTAGTACGTACGTATGAGCATTTTTTTCCATGGATGGCTACGAAGCGGGAAACGAAAAGGTAATCCAACTAGTCGGAATGCTTCAAGGCAAAATAATGTCTGATGATTTAGCTCTATTGTTTTATTGTTACTGCTTCTTGAACTAAATGTACTGGCTATTGAGTTAGAAAAGTGTCTTGAATAACATTTTGTGCCATTGTGAGATTGTCTTCCTTTCCTTACTACTTCTAAGTCGGTAACCACGATTTGCTTGATTCAGTCGGCGTGTTGGTCCCAACACCCGATGGAATGGACCCAATGGATCCCTCATCTCTGGTTGCCTGGAGCAAGAGACTTATTCACGCAAATAGTCTCTCAACAACGAGAAACCGAGATCTGCAGACCAGATGTGATTGTCCCCTGCTAACCGTTTCTTTTAATAATGCTGAGAAAGAAATTTAACATAGCTTGCAAGTTGTTGTCATTTCTTGTTGGCAGATTTCCTGCATCACCAAAGCTATTTTGTGTGATTGATGAAAAGACTAAATTTTTAGGATTAAAATTGCATTACTATGATATATACAACTAGATCTCCTTTGCAATTCCATCTTCGAATTTTGCACTCATGAATTTCCCCGAAGGCTCGGAAGTATAACTTTCAAAGGACGTTCAAATTCTCCCCAATGCTCCTGGTCTTGACGGATAAAAGGTAAAATCGGCATCTTGTTTTTCACCAAAGTAGGCATGTTTGAACCATTTGAGATACAAAGGTAATCCTTCCTTAGTATAACCAATAAAGTTCAACTTGTTGTTCCAAACTGGTTTGTATGTTTTCATTATTAAAGATCTAGTTTCCACTTTAATGGCGAATGCCAAAACTTTGTATTCTGGATTTTCCTTTGACCAATCTTCTGATACAACAAGGCTACGATTCGCGAGTTCCGTTGCAATGTGGCGTCGTCTGTATTCGGGGCGGACGACGCAACGGAAGTAACAGACTTTGGCGTAAACTTGTTGGCAACCTGACACCTCAAGGGTTGACACAGCAACTAGCTTCTCCCCATCGTAGGCAACGACACTAAGCAACTTTGCTCTTTGCATTCCCTGCGAGGCTTCTTTGATAGCGCCCATTTCTTTCCAGATATTGCACGCATCATTTGCAATCTTTTCGTCATTCTTCTGCCATGCGACTTTGTAAGTAATTCCTGATTCGGACGACATTTTTTCGATGAAAGTACTTCGTTATTTCAGTATTGTTTCGAAAGATGGACGTGTTTCTTGTTGGCCTTAATGGTCTTTCGCGGTGTACTTTAGCCGTATTATGAAATTACTCCCTCCTCAATCCGAGACGCTTTCATCATCCGAGACGCTTTCGATCATGCAAAAATGCATCCGTGATCCCGTCGCTTTTGTCGCGGACTCTGACTTTCAGCCTGTCAGTCGACACGTCTGGCAACGGTCATCGTTCTCTAAATTATGCCTTGAATTTGTGTACGATTTCCGTGTAGAATTTTACTGTGCTTTTTGTTTCGTTTTTCAATCCCGTTGCAATTTTGGAAATTCAAAAATTACCAGAGCTGTCAACAATTCAACAGTATTATAGTGGAAGAGGAGTTTTGGTATTCAAATACCAGAGGATTATTCAAGACGACAATGGTCACGTCGAGAAATATAATGATGAAGGCTACGTTCCGACATTTCTCGTGTTGCATGCCGTTGTTCGGATTATTAGGATTATTCAAGACGACAATGGTCACGTCGAGAAATATAATGATGAAGGCTACGTTCCGACATTTCTCGTGTTGCATGCTGTTGTTCGGATTATCGTGTTTCAGCACTATCTGTATTATCCCAACAATGGCCAGAACTGAGGAGGAACGGGTGAGAGCATACCATCAAATGAATTATACTTGGCCCCCGCAAAGTTATATCCCTGACAACCCAGGTTGGCGGAAATTGTTCGAGCATCGATTGCGCCAGGTCTCAGAAATCGAGGACCGGTCCGATCGATTCGAGGGATATGCGCAAACCCTGATGGCTGGAGTTTTACAGCAAAATTTCACCGAACACGGATTTGGACTGGCACGAGCGCCGGAACCTTTGATGGAGGATTTACGTCGGGCGATCCGAGAAGGTGTCGCAAAAGGGCCTCGCCTTGAAACTCAAATAAACGCTATTACAGAACCTCGTCCTTGGTTCATCGATCGGCCCGATTTGACAAGGCGGGTCCTCGATGAGCTTCAGGAATATCCCGAACAATGGGCTGGGTTTGAGTTGACGCCCGTCACCGCCTACGGGTTTCGATTATATCGCAACACCTCGAGGCTTCATGTTCACGTTGACAAAGCGGAGACTCATGTTATATCCTTTATCCTTCACATTGACTCCTCGGATGACGCCGACCCATGGCCGATTTTGATCGAAGACCTACACGGAAGTACGTATGACTACACTCTATCGAGATTTGGGAACTTTAGTACAACAATGCCATACTAACACGTTGCATGCTCTTCGTTTTAAATAATATAGCTACCCATGAAGTGACATTGAAAAGTGGAGATATGCTATTTTATGAGAGTAGCAAATGTTTTCACGGTCGTCCGCGACCACTGAATGGATCCTGGTACAGTAGTGTCTTTGTACATTATTTCCCAACGCATGGTTATAGAAAAACATTCGACCGAATGGCTAAGGTGAATAGAATTCCACCTCGATGGGATGAGAAACCTACAACAAAATACGAAATTCCTCTTCAAATGCACGGAACGACCATGGAAGAACCAACGTAAGTAAAAGCAGTGATACATCATATGACCCAGCCTTATTCTGCAAATATCATCACTAATGTAACGCAAATGAAATTTATATCTGTTGTGTTCTATTCGTCACAGGTGTCAGAACTACTGGTGCAACACAGAATTTTCAAAGAAATGGAGCGGGCCTGGTAAGGAAGGATATGTCATAAACCCAGATGGAACAATGAGGATACTGGATGTTTCTGGTGCAAAAAGTATTGGTTGCAAGGATAAAAACGCTAATTGTGGTCTCTGGGCTTCTTGGGATTCGAACGAGTGCGAAACCAACGCTCGCTATATGACGATAAACTGCCCTAGCAGTTGTGGTCTTTGTAAAGGCGGATTTGCGAGTGCTGACGAATTATAAACTGAGAACTTTATGGCTCGCACTGGTAATGATAATATGAATTTTTTTCTTTTGAAAGGTTTTCTGATGATAACAACTCTCTCCAGCACATCAAAAAAGTTCTTCAATTTTAGGGGAATTCCCCCGGACGAAAAAGACGGAATTTTTTGTGTTAAAAAGAACCTAGGAAGTTGCTATATTAGTATTAAAATTTGGCTGGCAGGTCTTCAAATGAGAAGTTCCACCTTATTCTCCTTCATGTTTTGCTTCATATCAAGATATTTCGCAACCAAACAACTCCCAGCTTCGTGTTCGATATTGTCCCTGTCAATAATCGTTTCCCTCACCGACCAAAAGTGATACCCCTCGTAGTCCGGCTCATCAATCATATTCGGTTCGTCGAGTTCCTTCCAAGCTGGTGGTATCGAATGTGTTACTGTCTGTTCTAAATGGTGGTGAATCATAGTCCCATATGCAGCCAGATAGTCGATTTCGTTTTGGCTCATATTTTCGATCTTTTCTCGCATGTGAAATGGATGACTTTCAATCTTGTGTAATCGATGGGTCAACCAATCGCTCATGACAAATTTGGCTCTATCCAAATCTTGTTGCGCCAGGTTGGCCATGAGAATGTCGATTGGTTCTTGACTGTCGACCAAATCATCGGTCTGCTGTTGCCGGGCTTCGAATGCATCTTGTAGATCTTGGACCACTGCCTCGTCGTAGCTCATCAATTCGGGACAGTGCCGTTCCTGGAGCCACTTTTGGTGTAATTTGCCGTAGAGTTCATTCGGGATTTGTTCTTCCTCTAGGTCGAACTTCTCCGATTCATGATTTTTTTCGAGCGCTTTGTCGGGGTAGAAATCATCGGTATCCTGCTGCTCTAACAGTGCAGCAGGAACTTGGGGTGTTGGTGCACTATAATCGTTATCGTTGCCATCAAAGTCGTCGTCGCTCAATCTCTCTGTCGCTGCAGTTTCTACGGTCAAACGTCTCGGGTCCTGCTTAGCATCATCATAGTTATTGTTTTCCTCCAGCTCATCAAGTAGATTGTAGAGATCAGCCATTGTCCCTGCTAGTTTATTTGTTTCGATTTATTTCTTCTCAGACTTGTATAATTTGTATCAGCAGCAATGTAATGAAGAAGCACAAGAACGCGGTTTAACAGGAATACGCATTGTTCCCGTACGACGTCGTGCTTTCTACGTCGCACGGAAAATGTTCGTGGAGTTTGGAAATGGCGCGAAAATGGGCGGGGCGCAGTGCTAACTTTTTCGCCTGCCACTTGGATAATCTTTCTCTCCCTCTGTCCTCACAACAATTGGCGGGGATGCCTCCTTCACTGTTGTGATTGCTCAATTCAACTTCCAGCAACAATTTTCATGGGTGGCTAGTTGTCCAGAGGCTAGAGTGGGGGCTGCCACTGCGGGAGGCTGCAGGCCCTGGCCACTGGCTGTGCCGCTGGGTGGCTGGGGCTTGCTGCTTGGGCGCAGTGTGGCACCCACGTCCTCCCCTCGGTGTGTGGGAGAGGCAATTCAAATCCCCCCTCCCTTCATGAACACTGTAAAAGGTAAAATCAACGATGCTGCTGGTGCCACAGATAATGTCCCAACTATTCGGTTGGGGTGGTGGCAAGTGGAGTGCCACAACATTGCTGTTGCCACAACACAATCCCAAGAATGAATCTCCAACCAAACAAATTATGTATTCCTCGATGGTGTGATGCTCCAACGAGACAAGCCACCGAAAGCGATGCAATCAAACCGGGGAATGTTTCAGCTTGGGGGAGGTAGACGCAAAAGGAATTCCCTCTATGTGAGCTGTTTGCATGACGAAGGAATCAGATTATTGTCGAGAGCTATCGACAATTTTCTATGTGTAATTCGACAAGCTTTTCCAGAATCTATATCGCCAATCTAAAATCTCTGTTTGTTATGAAAATAATCTATTATCCGTGTTTGGTCGACTCTTCGCAGGAGAGGTTCCCATACTGTGATCTTTTCTTAGACCAATGTATCAGAGATGCTTGTTGTTGAATTTGTGGGTGTTGTGCCGAATTGCGATGAACTTGCTTTCCAGACAGAAATATTTTTGTTCAC
>Ga0115013_10000831_pt1 | contig 18332 bp, 20 predicted proteins | sample SouAtlMetagenome_2_FD_88686 | JGI IMG/M metagenome (GOLD analysis project Ga0115013, IMG submission 88686) | Marine eukaryotic phytoplankton communities from Atlantic Ocean - South Atlantic ANT15 Metagenome | ecosystem: Environmental > Aquatic > Marine > Oceanic | place: South Atlantic Ocean...
CCTTCATCGCGCTGGGAAAACCCAACATCGTTTTCATTCTCGCCGATGATCTTGGCATCAAAGACCTCTCCATCGAGGGCTCCACCTTTTACGAGACTCCCCACATCGATGCTCTTGCCAAGTCGGGGATGCGCTTCACCAATGGCTATTCGACCTGCCAGGTTTGCTCTCCCTCTCGCGCTTCCATCATGAGCGGGCAATACCCGGCCCGCATTGGCATTACGGATTGGATTGGGGCAGCCACCGGTACCAAGTGGAAGCGCAACGACCGCGTCCTCCCGCCTGAATACGCTCACAACCTTCCTGCTGAGGCCACCACCATGGCCGAAGCCCTCAAGGAAGGCGGCTACCGCACCTTCTTCGCCGGCAAGTGGCATCTCGGAGGCGATACTTCGAAGCCCGAGCATCATGGATTCGAGATCAACAAAGGCGGCCATCATCGCGGCTCTCCTCCGGGGGGCTTTTTCTCTCCCTACAAAAACCCTGAGCTCGAAGACGGCCCCAAGGGCGAGTCTCTCCCTATCCGTCTTGCTAACGAAACCGTAAAGTTCATCAAAAAGGACGACAAAAAGCCCTTCTTCGCTTTCCTCTCCTTCTACTCCGTACACGGTCCGATTCAAACCACTCCCGACCTTTGGGAAAAATACCGTAAAAAAGCGACTACGGCCGGACTGGCCACGGAACGCTTTAAATTCGATCGAACCAAATCTGTCCGCCAGGTGCAGGACTGTCCCATTTATGGCGGCATGATGGAATCCATGGATAATGCCGTCGGCATCGTCACCAAGGCCCTTAAAGATCTCGGCATCGATGAAAACACCATTGTCATCTTCACCTCCGACAATGGCGGTGTCTCTTCCGGCGACGCCTTCGCCACCGCCTGCCTCCCTCTGCGCGGCGGAAAAGGACGACAATGGGAAGGCGGTATTCGCCAGCCGTTTTACATCAAGGCTCCGGGCGTCGCCAAACCGGGCTCAAGCTCCGATCAATTCGCCACCGGCACCGACTTTTTTCCTACTCTTCTCGAACTCGCCGGACTGAAGCTTCGCCCTGAAAACCACATCGACGGCCAATCACTCGTCGAGGCCCTCCAAGGAAAGCATTCCGAGCGCTCGCTTTTCTGGCACTATCCACACTACGGAAACCAAGGTGGCGAACCATCGAGCATCATTCGCAAGGGTAATTTTAAACTTATCCGCTACTACGAAGACGGACACGAAGAGCTCTACAACCTCCGAGACGACATTGGCGAAACCAAAGACCTCGCCTTGGCGAACCCCGAAATCGTTACCAGGCTCGGCGCAGAGCTTTCCGCTCACTTAAACGAAGTCGGGGCCAAGATTCCTCTTCCAGATTCACGTTTCGATTCAGCCAAAAAAAAAGTGCAACTTCAGAAGGCCGCCACCGACTCACAGGCCCGTCTGGAACAACAACACGCCAACTTCCTCAAGCCTGACTACCAACCTAACAAAACTTGGTGGGGTTCGCTGAACCCCGGCGACTAGAACTCCCAGATCGTCACAGCCCCACAGTCTTCGGGCGCCTACCCACCCAGATCGACGATGGTGGCAATCGCATCGGCACTCACTGCTTCCCTCATTTCAATCGCAATCACCCGCTCTGGATCGGGACTAACTCCGTCCTGTGGATTGATCAAATGATTCGCAGAGGCAGTCGCACTGAGCCGCTGGCCGACTTCACCTGAAAAACATTCTCCACGACCAGATCTAAGAAGGCTCAACGTAATATCGCCATCGGCTATCGGCGCCGTTGGATTCGAAGGAGATTCCTTCAACATCCCAATGTCCCGCCAATCCTCTGATCCTAGATCCTCTATTTCGAAACAACGTCCAGTATTTCCAGACCAAAAAAAAGCCGCTCCTGAACGAAGCGGTCCTTTGAAACTAATTGGAAACATGTAGCTTATCGACGACGTCCCAGAAATCCAATTCCGGCAAGTCCGAGAAGCAGGACTGAAGATGGCTCTGGAACAGGGGTGAATCCCGCTGCCGCGAACACCGCAACGTGCTCCTGCTCGTTCATACCATCGAAAGCTCCATTAATAACCGAGTAATTTGCCAAGTCGAAGGCCTGTGGCCCACCTCCGAGCCGCTGCGCGAACCCATCCTTATATTCCCAATCTTGCCCAGTGCCGTCAGTGTTAATATCACCAAAGGTATCAACAACATTTCCATCGCTGAAAAGCTCGATGGCATCATCACCGTTGATGTTTGCCGCACCATTTAGTAAAATGGTGAAATTCTGAACAAAATTATTTGCGAAGAAATCTTGGGATGCCGAGTTAGGAACAATTACGAAAACATCTCCGCTTGCCGCAGATCCTGCAGGTAGGGTAAACTCCTGCCCATCAGAACCTCCCCCATTGTTAGCAGAACCAACTCCCCAAGCGCTGAGGTCAGGGACTGGCGCAACCGCTTGAAGCATGATTGACTTCGGATTCCCTCCACTAAGATCGCCATCTGTAACGGCAGTGATTACAAACGCAGCTTGGCTTGAAGAAGTGAGGAGGAGCGGCGCAAAGACGGCTGCAGCTAACTGTTTGGTCCAAAAATTCGATTTCATGTATTTGGTGGGTAGGTTCTGTGAAAAGGACGAATCGTCATGGAACGTGCATCCCCAACGGTCGGAGACTAACCGGCGACTCCAACGATTCAACCAAAAATAACCATGATCGACGAACAATTCGTAAATTGGGATTTCTAGCTTTTGATCCAGAGCTCAGAACGGCAACATTCCCCACCTTCATGGACTTTTCAGTAAAAGATCTCTTTCTCAAAGGTGGCGTATTCATGTGGCCCCTCTTGGTTCTCTCTCTCATCTCCGTGGCGATCATCCTCGAGCGGCTCGTATTCTATGCCCTGCGACGATATCGCACTGGAAAGGCCCTCTCCCGACTCCAGCAAAGCCATATTCCCCCGGGCAACACCAATCCCCTTCTCTCGCTCGGCAGCGCCTTTCAATCCTCAGCCCAGGGCGGCGAAGAGCATTGTCTCAATATTACCGAGCGCCACGCTTCCCAACTCATCAATAGCCACGAACGCGGCCTTCGTATTCTAGCCCTCATCGCGGCTATCTCACCTCTTATTGGACTCCTCGGCACCGTCTGGGGTATGGTGATTGCCTTTTCAAAAATCGCTAAACTCGGCGAAACGGTGACTCCGGCCGATTTTGCCGATGGCATCTGGACCGGACTCCTCACTACAGTCGCCGGACTCCTCGTTGCCATCCCCGCCATGGCCATGGCCAAGATCTTTGAAGCCCGTGTCGATAAGCTGGTCCACGATCTCAACGAAGTCACTTCGCACCTCCGCGAATGGTATTTCTCCACTCCCAAGAACGACGAGTAATCCATGTTGATCACCCGCAAGCGCCGCATAGATGCCGGGATCGATATGACTCCGCTCATTGACGTGGTCTTCCAACTCCTCATCTTTCTCATGGTGAGCAGTCAGTTCATCAAACCCGACCGCCGCGTCGATCTCCCCACCGGCCCCGTTGCCGCCGCTCCCGTCAGTGAAGAACTGGAATCCCTCACCCTCGTAATCCTCTCCGACAACAAGCTCCTCCTCGAGGGAAACGCCATCGAACTTAACGCCCTTTCCGACGGTCTCCGTGACCTCATTTACCACACCGACATCACTTCACTCGAAATCAAAGGCGACAGCAGCTCCCACCTTGGAACCTTCATCGCGGTGATCGAGACCGCCCGCGAATGTGGCATTATCGATCTCGGTTATCATAAAAAAGATGCCCCCGCGAAGTAGTCATCCCCTAATCTGGATTTGCGTAATCTTTATCACCGTCCTTCTCCATGCCGTCGCTGTGGCCTGGATCGTTCTCGAGCGGGAACCTGAGTCATCTATTGAAGATGAGCCCACCCTCCTCGATCTTAGTATCCTCCTCGCTCCCGAAAAGAAAATAGAAGAGGCCTCAAAACCACCAGAGCCTACTCCCGTTCGGACTCCTCCCAAGCCAGAGCCCACTCCGCCGCCGAAACCTGAGCCAGGCAAACCACCAGCCCCCGATCCAGGCCCTCTTCAAAAACAAGCGGAGGAGAAAGCCCGCCGGGCAGCACTCCTCAAAAAGCAAGCCGAGGAAAAGGCCCGCGCTGCAGTCATTCAAAAAGAAAAAGACCGCCAACGGGAACTCGCCAAAAAACGCGTCGCCGAAAAAATGCGCAGAGACCGCGCGGCAAAAGCCGCAGCGGCCAAGCGCGCCGCCGAAGCCAAACGCGTCGCAGTTAAACCTAGCTCCGTCAGCCGAAAATCGCCCAAATACCCTTCCTCCTCCCGCCGAGCCGGCCATCAGGGAACAACCATCATCACCTTCGTCGTCGGCACCTCGGGAAGAGTCATCTCAGCCCGGGTCACCAAATCCAGTGGACACGCCGCCCTAGACCAAGCCGCCATTTCAGCCGTCCGCACATGGCGCTTCACCCCCGCCCGCAGCGGCCTCGGCCACGCCGTCCCCTACACCTACAAGCAGTCCATTCCCTTTCGACTAAAGTGAGCTAAAATCACAACATTGCCCCGGATTTGCAACCACATCCTACCAGTTATTCGACCTAGTGCCTCAGACGGCGAAAAGGGTGGGGCTTGGATTGTCATCACCGCGTTGGGCAGCGCAAACCTTTCCGCCCTCGCTCTCAAAACCCGAATCGAAACAGTAAAATTAATGGCCCTCAAAAAGTTTCAGAGCAGGGAGCCCAACTCTCAGGCTTAATTCCCCTCACTCTACTGCCTAAAAGCCGCATTCTCTGAAGAAAAAATCCTGTTCATTCCCCCGTGCACAACTCACACTCCTGAAAAACCTTCCACCATGGAAAAAATCACCGCACAAATTAAGGATTTCATCCAATATATAGCCTTGCAGTTCATCAAAGACCCCAAGCTAGCCGAGCTTCGGATTGGGAACTCAGGCGAAAACAAGGTGAGCTTCCGTCTCGTTCTCAGCCAGCCAGATGTTGCCACGCTCATCGGACGCCAGGGCTTCACCGCCTCCACCATCCGCAGCATGATCAAAGCCGCAGCCGAGCGTGAAGGAGTGCAGGTCAATCTTCGCATCCATTCGCACGAGGAAGAGCGTCAATACACTGCGGCTATGGAGGCCAAAGAGATCGAGTAAGATTCCCTCGGAAAACCAGAGAATCATCCGAATGGGCCGCTAAGTTCGGCTTATTTCTATTATTTACCGGTTCCAAAAGCCGAGAATCATTTCTTGGTAGTCGCCTACAGGTAGGACCTATTGGAAAATAGACTATTTTAAGAAATGCTTGCCACTCGCAGTTATCGGGGGCATTCAAACCACGTTATGTCATCTCAACTCGACAGTCTCAAAGAATTCACCACAGTTGTCGCCGACACTGGTGATTTCGCCTCAATGCAGGAATATCAGCCTCAGGACGCAACCACCAATCCTTCCCTGATTCTTCAGGCTGCCAGCAAGCCTGAATACAAATCAATCGTTGAAAAAGCGGTTGCCGAGCACGAGGACTCTGGTCTTTCCGGCGATGCTCTGATCGAAGCGGTTATGGATCGTGTGCTTATTCTCTTTGGCTTGGAAATCCTTAAGATCGTTCCCGGACGTGTTTCCACCGAAGTCGACGCCCGTCTCTCTTTCGACACTGCCGGCACCATCGCCAAAGCCAAGGAGCTCATCGCCGCCTACGAAAAAGAAGGCATTTCCAAGGATCGCATTCTCATCAAGATAGCTTCCACCTGGGAGGGCATCAAAGCCGCCGAGGAATTGGAAGAGGAAGGCATCCACTGCAACCTGACTCTCCTTTTCGCCTTTGCCCAAGCCGTGGCCTGTGCCGAAGCCGGAGTGCAACTCATCTCACCCTTTGTGGGACGAATTTATGATTGGTTCAAAAAAGAGACCGGAGAAGAATATGCCGGCGACAATGATCCCGGCGTCCTTTCTGTATCAAAAATTTACAACTACTACAAAAAATTCGGCTACAAAACCGAAGTTATGGGAGCCTCATTCCGGAACGTTGGGCAGATTACTTCTCTGGCCGGATGCGACCTCCTCACCATCTCACCGGGACTCCTTGAGGAACTGCAAAACAGCGACGGTCCTCTGGAGCAAAAACTCAATGGCAACAATCCCGATTGCGACCTCGAAAAAGTCTCGCTCGATGAAAAAGCCTTCCGCTTTGCATTCAACGAAGACGCCATGGCGACTGAAAAGACAGCTCAAGGAATCCGGGCCTTCTCGGCCGACATCGTCAAACTGGAGCAGCTGATCGCTTCCATGGTTTAGAGTTTATTCTTCATTTAACCTACTCATCAAAAGGGACAGGCTATGGCTTGTCCCTTTTGCTTTTCACGAGAAGGGCGAATCGACTACCTTCGGTATCCAATGAACCGCTTTCCCCAACTCCTCGTTATACTGGCAGCCCTCGCTCTTGGCGTATTGGGTGGGCACTTCTTGTGGAAAGCTCCAGCGACTGAGCTTCCAACATCATGGATCCATATCGCCACCGATTCAGGAAAACGCATTCCATTCAAAACGGTCATGACCAAGACCAGCGGCACCAAGGTAATCCAATTGGATTCCGGTAATCCCGCGCATCAGGCAATCTCGAAAGCGATCACTAAAATTTCGACCCGAGTCAGCGAAGAACTGAGCATGGAGAATTCATCAGCTCATGAACAAAGACGCATCAATGAAGTTTCGGCACTTTTCGAGAGCGCCCTCAAGTCCGGGCTCGATGCCCTCCCCGACTTTTCCTGCCAGATTCCGCCGACTTCGACGGGAAAACAACAACGGTTCGGATATCCAGATCTTCGGGTGGAGCATCTCCCGACTCAAACAGTTGCCTATCTCGATCCTAAACTCTTCCAGCACGATTCCCAACAATCCAGCCTGCGAACATTTTACTACGAGGCGGCAAGTGAAAATTCTAAAGTGACCGAGGATGCCCTCCATCTCCTCCTTGGATTTCCCCACGACGGAAACAATGGCCGATGGAAATTCGGCAAAGCACAACTCGTGGACCTTTCGGGACTCAATCTCAAGCTGAAGGTTGAATTTTCCGCTTCGAACAAAGATCTCTACTCCCAATAAAAAGAAACTTAATTAACCTTCAACAGTTGCCCGATTTCAAAGCGGAGTTGGAGAACTATTTCTTTCGCTCCTAAGATAGCCAACCGGATTTTATTGGCTTCATCACTCGCTTTTTTAGCCCGCGAATTCGCAGAATCTTTCTTTCCCCTCCTTTTGGAATTATTTTCCTCGATCTGCCATTGCCGGGATAAAGATTCCAATCGTCCCGCCTCAAGCTCCTTCGCCTTGATTCTGCGGGTCAATGAAGTAAGTTGGGATTTTTTAGCCGCAATTGCAGCAGCGTTCTCAGTGAGTTGAGCAATAGCCTCTTCATTTTCCTTGTCGGCATCAATGACCGAGTTTTCCTTGGCCCGGGCGATTCGCAGCTTCGCTACAGCTTGACGGTAAGCGTTGGCTTCCTCATCACTAAATTGAAATCGATGTTGATGTTCTTCAGGAAGAAGCGCGTATGGGACACCCTTTGGACCGGATGGCAAGATTACACGCAACTCCAATGGAGTAATCCGGCTAATTCTAACACCCTTGTATTCCGACCCTTTCACAGAGGATAGATCAATCAAAGTCCCCTTGGCCTTTGTCCGGACCATACTTCGATATCGGTTACGATACTTGAAGAAATCCAACGATGCCGCCTTGAGAGAAATCGAAACCTCCTTCGTCTTTTCCTTTACCAACTTCAGCTCACTTTCGACAGCCTCGACCTTCGTCGAAGATGCCTGATAACGCTCTTGAACTTCTTTCCATCCCTTAAGCTTGTCCAATTTCTCTTCTTCCTCCTCCAGACGGGATTCAACATCGACCAGGGACTCCGTGATGCTATCGATTGAATCTTCCAACTTAAGGATATCGTCCGCATTTTCACAAGACCACAAGAAAAAGGACATCAGGACAATCACCCCAACCATTCCAATATTTGCAAAGGTCAATTTATTCATTTTCGCAGTTACAACATTAGTCCTAATTTCCCCCCATCGGATACTGCTTTCGATAATCTTCCAACTTCTTCACAAATTCCGTTTTCTCGGCCGATAATTTTTTTAGCTCCGTTTTTTCAAATTCAAGCTCCCGCGTCAGCGCATCAAGATTGAGATTCACCTCAACCAGTTTTTCAAAGTAATCTTCGGTCTCCAGTTCATCAACGCTGCGCTCGACTTCGTTGAGCTTCTCTCTTTTTTGGTCAAGTTCCTCACCCAGCTTGGACTCCTTGGCCTCCAACTCTTTCTCTTTTTCCCCACATGAGCTAAACCCCATGAATGCGATTCCGAGGCAGAGGAATGAGATGATCATTTTCTTCATTTGTGGTCTGTTCTAGTTCTCTATTCTGCGAGGGGACAACTGAAAGCATCTCAGAATGATTGACAGTCCCTCATGCAGAGACAAATTAAGTTCATGACTTGGGACGAATCATTCCTCGAATTATACCGCCGCTGTATTTCAATCTATCAAGAGGGTAATAACGACTTCCACTCCTACTACAGCGATGCCGACTTGGCCTTTTTGGCCTCAATCGGACACAAACCACGTGAACTTTTCGACTTCGTGGAGGATTTTGTGGACGAGGCCGTCCCCTCTGAAAGTGCCGCCCTCCTGATCGCAGCAGTTCGGCGAGATTATTTTCAGGTGGTGCAAAATGGCAAACCAAGTGAGCTGGAAGTGCGCAGAGACGAGCTTCCTTCATTTGGCGAGGAGATTGGGGGAATCGCCTACCTCCCCCGGATTCTCACCAAAGCCCGGGCCAAACTGGCCGGCGAGCTGCACCCCGACGTCATGTTCAGCTGCGGTGGTGATCGGAAATTCCTCCGGGAACAGGGCGAAATTCACGCGGCGGACTTTCTCCGTCGAGTCTGGGCATCCGACGGCGATGACCAGAAAATTGTGGAATGGCTCAAAGGATCGACACACTAGAATCCCTCTGTCAGATTACCCCCATGCGCGATTACAACGGCGAGGAAATTCTCGTTATCCCCAGAGCTCTCTTTGACGAACTTGGTTCCTTTCAAGGAATCCAGACCGATGTTGCCCTGTATCTCGAGGCTATTCTCGATCCGGCCAACAACTTCTTCATGGACCGGGCCAACGCCGAAGAAGACCCCAGCCATAAGCAAATCATTCCCTACGCCATTTTTCATCATGACGGGCGCTTTCTCCACTACACCCGCGGGAAAAGTGGCGGTGAAAGCCGTCTGCACGCGCAGGGATCGGTGGGAATCGGAGGCCACATCAACCCGGTCGACGAGCGGGCTGATCCGCTGGGTCGAAAAACCTATCTTGCAGGAGTGGAACGGGAAATTGAGGAGGAACTCAAAATCAATGGTAGTCATGAGAATCGCATTGTCGCACTTCTCAATGATGACAGCAACGAGGTGGGAGCAGTCCATCTGGGCGTGGTCCACATTTTTGATCTCGATACCGACGAAGTGAGTTCCGGAGAAGATGCACTCGCCAATCTGGCCTTCCAAACGAAGGAAGATCTCAAAGGAGAACTTCACGGGAGTTTGGAAACCTGGTCGAAGTTCTGCGTCGACACCCTGATCTAGTAACGATTTAAGACTGAGCTTGAAAAATTTATCCCATCATCGAGTTTCTCCTATCAATCATTCCGTCGTGATCAGAATCATTCCACTCCTTGCCACCACAACGCTCGCCTTCGTTTCCTGCGAACGCAGATCTGACATTGAAATTGCCAATGAGGAAAACATTCTCATCGTCGGCAATAGCAACGAACCCAAAGGCCTCGACCCCCATCTCGTCTCGGGCGTCCTCGAATCGAACATTATTAGGGCGCTCTTCGAAGGTCTCGTTGTCGATCATCCTTCGAAAGACAGCGACTCCGTCGATGGCGTCGCCTTCAAAGATCAAATCGAGCACTCCGAAGACTTCACCGAGTGGACATTTTATCTCAATCCGGAGGCCAAATGGTCAGATGGTGTCACCGTCACCGCCCACGACTTCGTCTTTTCATACAAGCGGCTTCTCTCGCCCGACCCCAACTGGCCAGCCAAGTATGCGGAGATGCTCTACTTCCTTAAAAACGGAGAAGCCTACCATCGAAGCAAGCTCGGCCACATTCTCTGCGGCAATGACCCCAATTTCCCGCTTGTTTGGGAAACCCTCAAAGAGGCCAATTTTGAAGGGGACAGCAAAATCAAACCACAAAAGTTTAAGAACAAAAAATTCAGCGAACTCAACGAACAGGAACTCAAAAAGTTCTCACCCTACCTCACCGGAGAAGACACCCCCGATTTTGACGAGCTCAATTCAAAAGGCTCGGATCTTGAAGCCCTTTCGACTGCAAACAAGAAAGTACTCTTCAACTCCATTGGCCTCGACAAGCTCAATAGGAAACAACTCCTTCATCTAAAAGACAATCTCTCTCTGATAAAGTGGTCCGACAACATCACCACTGAAGTAAAGCAACTGGTAATCGCCCGAATCCTGTCCCATCACGATTCTGGGAAGCCCAAGCTGTGGGACAAAGCCCAGGTGGGGGTCTCTGCAATTAATGACTCCACTCTCAGGCTCAAGCTACGTGGCCCTACACCATACCTCTTGGAAGTCGCCAAGCACTACACTTGGTATCCGGTCCCCAAGCATATCATCCTCAAACACGGTGAAATTAATACCGCCTATTCCTCACCATGGACCAAGCCTGAAAACATCATCTCCAATGGTCCTTTCAAACTCAAATCCTGGCGAACCAACCACCTGCTCGAGGTCGAGCGCAACCCTCACTACTGGGATGCCGAAGAGGTGAAACTAGATGGTATTCGCTACCTCCCCATCAGAAATTACTACACCGAAACTAGGATGTTTGGAGACGAGCAATTGCACCTCACTTACACCGTGCCATCCGAGCTCATCCCTCTGGCCAAGGAAAAATACGCTGCTGAACTCCGCCAAGAATCGTATATCGGCACCCGCTATCTCCGCGTCAACACCCTTAATTCCCCGTTCGACAACCCCAAGGTTCGCCGTGCATTCGCCCTCGCCATTGACCAAAAATCGATCTGCGAGAAAATCTTACAGGGAGGACAAGAACCTGCTTCCGGAATCGTCCCACCTTTTGGCGATTACAAGCCGCCCGGCCTCATCAAATTTGACCCGGAAAAAGCCAAAGCCTTGCTTCAGGAATCGGGCTATGCATCCACCTCTTCCTTTCCCGATATCGACCTCCTAACCACCAACTCAGACTCCGGCCTACGCGAAGCCGAAGCCTTACAGGCAATGTGGCAGAAACACCTCGGTATCAAGGTCCGCATCCAACAACGAGAATGGTCCACCTATCTTCAAAATCAATACGACTTCAATTACGACATTGCCGTCGCAGGCTGGATCGGAGACTATCTCGATCCCACCACTTTCCTCGAGCTATGGGTCACCGACGGCGGCAATAATAACACAGCTTGGAGCTCCAAAACCTTCGAAGACCTTCTTCGAAAGGCCGAAAAAACTTCAGACATCACGACCCGAATGAGCATTCTCTCAGAGGCCGAGGAAACCATGATGAATGACATCCCTGTTCTCCCGATCTACTGGTATACCACTAACTACCTGATCCGGCCCGAAGTCAAAAACTGGAATCCCCTCCTCCTCAATAACCATCCGTTCAAGTTTATCGAGATCGATAAAAACTAAATCCCTTCCCATTCATGCTTCGAATCATACTCTCCAGACTACTGCAAACACTCGTGGTGGTCTTTCTCTTGGTCACCTTCACTTTTTTTGCCATCCGGATGATGCCCGGAAATCCCTTTGCCGACGTGAAGGCCCTGACCGAAGAAAACAAAGCGGCCATGGAACGCCTCTACGGTCTCGACAAGCCACTCCACATCCAATACGCCAACTACTGGAAGAATGTCTTGCTCGAAGGCGATTTCGGAGACTCGTTCTCAATGAAAGGCCGGAAGGTCTCCACCCTCATCTCGGAATCTTTCCCAATCTCTCTAAAACTCGGACTCTTCTCTCTAATTTTAGCGATGAGCCTGGGAATCCCCCTCGGCATCATCGCCGCCCTCTTCCACAACAAATGGCAGGATTATACCGCCATGATTATCGCCATGGCTGGAATCTGCATCGTCACCTTCGTCCTCGGCCCGATTTTCCAGCTCTCATTTGCAAAACCACTCAGCTGGCTAAACGTTGCCGGCTGGAGCCGCCCCTCTGACGTTATCCTACCTGCCATCACCCTGTGCTTTGGAGTCGCCGCTTACCTTGCCCGCCTCACCAGAGGTGGTATGCTGGACGTCCTGTCACAAGACTACATCCGGTCAGCCAAAGCAAAAGGAGTCTCCCAACTCAACATCATCACCAAACACGCCCTCCGGCCCGCCCTCGTCCCCGCCGTCACCTTCCTCGGACCAGCTTTCGCCGCGATCATCACCGGCTCCTTTGTTGTCGAAAGCATCTTCCTCATTCCCGGCATGGGTCAGTATTTCGTTCTAGGAATTCAAAACCAAGACTACACCCTAGTTCTCGGGCTTGTTCTTTTCTACGGTATTCTCATGGGCATCGCCAACTTGATGTCCGATCTCGCCCTCATCTTCATGGACCCCAAACTCCGTAATTCCTGATCACTATGAGCAGTTCCGTAAAAGCTCTCCCTGCTGGTCTCAAAGACGCCGAAAAAGGTTCAAGCCTCTGGGCTGACGCCTACGTCCGCCTCAAGAAAAACAAACTGGCAATGCTCGGTGGGATAATTGTCATCTCCATCTTAATAACCTGCTTTGTGATCGCTCCCATCCTCTCCTGGATAGGATTCGATGGGAATGAGCAAGACCTAGCCAACAAGTTTTCCGGCCCCAGCACCAAAAACCTCCTAGGCACCGACCAACTCGGCCGCGACCTCCTCATGCGGGTTCTTCAAGGCGGACAGATTTCACTTCTAGTTGCCATCATGGCCACCATGCTCACCGTTACCATCGGAGTAATCTATGGAGGCATTGCCGGTTATGTTGGCGGAAGAATTGGCAATGCCATGATGCGCATTGTCGATGGACTCCTCGCGATGCCCTTCCTCATCATCGTCATTCTTTTCAGGGAAGTTATCAGCGGTCAGGTGGATGAAATTGCCCGCTTCCTAATCGATGATTGGGGATGGAACGACAATGATGTCCTCCGCTTTGCCAACCTCATTCCCCTCACCTTCGCCATTGCCGGTTTCGGTTGGCTCTCCATGGGACGCATTGTGAGATCCTCCGCTGCTTCTTTAGCCCAGCAGGAATTTGTCGAGGCGGCCCGCTCACTCGGCCTGAGCCATCGACGCATCCTCTTCCGCCATATCCTCCCGAACATGCTCGGACCGATCATTATCTACGCCACCCTCACCATCCCCAGCTTCATTCTCTACGAAGCCACCCTCTCTTACATCGGTCTGGGAATCGAACCGCCCAACTCATCCTGGGGAAAACTCATTCAAGAAGGAGCCAACTATCTCGAGACCAACATCACCGTTCTTGCCGTTCCGGCAGTTCTCTTTTCATTGACCCTCTTCGCCTTTAATTTCCTTGGCGACGGACTTCGCGACGCGCTCGACCCAAAGGCTTCCAAGGACTAATATTCAGCGAGAAGAACAACCCAGAAGTGTTCCTCCTCGACATGGGCAACAGTCACTGAACTGATTCCTCGAGTGGCACTCCTGCTCAACTCCAGGTTTCTCTTAGAAAGCCCATCGAGTGCGGCCGCAAAGTTTACTCCGCTGTCCGGTGATTTGATCGCGAAAACCGGCATCTACCGCCGGATCCAATGGAGTCTCACCTTTTGAATTGATCTTGTGAGACCACAAAAAAGCGCCGTACTCCTATCAGACGGCGCTTTGGGGAAATTATAATGATCGAAACCTAACCAATATGGGTGCTTCCCGCGAGAGTAGCACCTTCCTCCATACTGAGAGTCTTGGTCGTAATGTCACCCTTGAGGTGTGACTTTCCTTTCAACTCGCAGCGGTCGGACTTGATCGTTCCTTCAACTTTTCCGTAAAGCTTCACTTCGCCAGCCTTCACATCACCTTTGATGGTGGCATTCTCAGCAATAGTAACTTTCCCCTTCTCCGAGGTGATTTCTCCCTCGATTTTTCCATCGATGATCATGTCGTTTGTAAACCTGATTGATCCATTGATCTCGATCCCCTGAGTGAGGACGTTTGTCGCGTTTGCCATAACAGGCGCTATTCGAGCAGCTTTCCATTTGACTGGCAATGCCATTTTCAGGAAAGCTTTTGACAAAATTGCATCCAGCAACGACCAATCCGGCGTGAGTTTTGCTAACCAGCTCGATTCCCTTATGGAGGCCCCCACTCCTCTGGTGAGGCGCTTTCGGAAATTGCTGGAAGCTCGAAGCAACGGAGAACTAGAGAAAATGGCCCAACAGAGCCAAGTCCTTACTCGCCGCAACTTCGGCAAGACCATGCGGCTCTTTGCCCCACTCTACCTATCCAACGAATGTGTGAATAACTGCCAATACTGCGGATTTTCCAGGAATAATCCAATTTTGAGAACCACTTTAAGTATTCCACAAGTTGTCGCGGAGGCCAAACACCTCCACGATCTCGGCTTCCGCAATATCCTCCTTGTAGCCGGGGAACACCCAAAATTCGTCTCAGACGGCTATCTTCAGGAATGCATCGATGCCCTGAAGGACCTCATCCCCACCATCGGGATTGAAGTAGGTCCCATGGAAGACGACCAATACCGCGATCTTGTCGAACACGGCGCAGAAGGGCTTATTGTTTATCAGGAAACCTATCACCAGGAAACCTACGAAGTCCTCCACACCTCCGGGCCCAAGAAAAAATTCCACTGGCGTCTCGATTGCCCCGAACGGGCCTACGCCGGAGGATTTCGACGCATAGGCATCGGCGCGCTCTTCGGTCTGGCCGATTGGAAATACGAGGCCCTCGCCCTTGCGACCCATCTCGACTACCTCATGAAACATTGCTGGAAGGCCAGCTTCACCATCGCCTTCCCCCGCATGCGCCCCCACGCCGGCAATCATCAGTATACCCCCGATCCCGCACTCTCTCTCAATGATCGCAGCCTCGTCCAATTAATCACCGCCTTCCGCATGTGTTTCCCACAAGTCGGCATCGTCCTCTCTACCCGCGAACCCGCCCCACTCCGCGATTCGCTCTTTCCACTCGGAGTTACCCACATTTCAGCGGGCTCCCAAACCGACCCAGGTGGTTATACTGGTGCCGGAACCGACGACCTTCATCTAACCGTCAAAGGCCGTCGCGTCGAAATCGACGAACCCGCCTCCTGTGAACGAGCCACCGGGCAATTTGAGATCGACGACAAGCGTCCAGTCTCCGACATTACCCACCTTCTTCAACAACAAGGCTTCGACCCTGTCTGGAAAGATTGGGATTCAGCCATCCTCACACCATGATCACTCTCACTATCAACGGAGAACAACAAGAGGTCCAAAAAGGACTCTCACTCGGGTCACTTTTGATCAACTTAGGTCTGAGCGAAAAACCCGTTGTTGTTGAACTCAATCGTCAGGCTCTCTCTCCATCCGAATTCGAAGAGAAAATCCTCAACGAGCGCGACGAGCTCGAAATCATCACCATCGCGGCTGGCGGATAAAAAAATCACTTCTCTCCTGATCGCCTCTCAAAATATCAGTTCCCGGACCACCAAAAGATCCAGCGCATATTTCTCGCCATCTAGATTCAAGTCTCTAGCGTCCCCCTATTCGAATCCGAAATTCTCCATGAAGATCGCTCTCATATTCCTCAGCACCCTCCTCTGCTCTCTCGCTCATCCCATCGAGTTTCCCAACGATCCATTTCGCCAATTAGAGGAAGTTTGGCCCACTCCGACCGAAAACAGAGTCGCGTCCGGAGCACCCGGTCCCAAATACTGGCAGCAACGGGCCGACTACGACATCAAGATCCAGCTCAACGAGAAAACGAATAAGCTTACCGGCTCCGCTCAAATCGTCTATCACAACAAGTCTCCACACTCTCTGGATTACCTCTGGATGCAGCTGGATCGGAATAAGTTCACACCTGGCTCTCTCGGCCACCAATCGTCAATCGCTCCCAAGCTGGATAAACTTTCCTACGACAACCTCGAAAGCCTTCTTCTTAAGGAGAAATTCGACGGACAATTCCATATCACCGACCTCGTCGACAAAACCGGAGCCGAACTCAACAAGCGCATCGTGGATACCATGATGCGCGTCGACCTTCCGAAAGCCCTAAAGCCAAATCAAAGCTTCACCCTAAAAATCGCCTGGCACTATACCCTCACCGATTCACGAACTACCCGGGGACGAAGCAATTTTGAGAAATTTGAAAAGGGCGGGAAAATCTACGAGGTAGCCCAATGGTTCCCCCGGATGTGTGCCTATACCGACGTCCGGGGATGGCAAAACAAAGCCTTTCAGGGGCGCGGCGAATTTGCGCTAGAGTTCGGTGATTATCGTGTCGCCATCACCGTCCCGGCCGACCACATCGTAGCATCAACCGGTGAACTAAAAAATCAAAAGGACTGCCTCGAACCCGCATGGATCGAGAGACTAAACAAGGCCAAAGCATCCAAGAAGCCAATACTCATCGTCACTCCCGAAGAAGCTACGGAGAACGAAGAAAAAGGCACCCGAAAAACCAAAACTTGGATTTTCGAAGCCAAAAACGTACGCGATTTTGCATGGGCCAGCTCCCGAAAATTCATCTGGGATGCCATTTATCATAAACTGCCCAACAGCAAAAAGAGGGTTTGGGCCATGTCCTACTACCCGAACGAAGGAAATCCGCTGTGGGAGAAATACTCAACCCATTCCATTGTTCATACTCTCAACGTCTATTCGAAATACACATTCGACTACCCCTACCCTGTTGCCATCTCCGTCAACGGACCTGTCTATGGCATGGAATATCCCATGATCTGTTTCAACGGTCCGCGCCCGGAAAAAGACGGAACCTACCCGGAAAACACCAAACATCGCTTAATTTCGGTAATCATTCACGAAGTCGGACACAATTGGTTCCCCATGATTGTAAACTCCGACGAACGCCAATGGACCTGGATGGACGAAGGAATCAATTCCTTCCTGCAAATTGTCGCCGAGCAAGAATGGCAAACCCACTACCCATCCTCCCGGCCGGACGGAATTGTGGGATACATGAGTAGCCCGAACCAACGACCGATCATGACCAATTCGGAATCGATTCTTCAATTTGGAGCCAATGCCTACACCAAACCGGCTATCGGCTTGAATATTCTTCGTGAGACCATCATGGGCCGCCAACTCTTCGACGATGCCTTTCAAAAATACAGCCGCCGTTGGATGTTTAAGAGCCCCGAGCCGTCGGATTTCTTCCGAACCATGGAAGACGCCTCGGGGATGGACCTCGACTGGTTCTGGCGCACTTGGTTTTACACCACCGATCACGTCGATATGGCAGTGACGGGACTCACCCAACATGTGGTCGATACCGGAAATCCTGATAAAAAAGCCAACCAGCAAAAGAAAGAACATCAAGAGGTCCGTAAGGACAATATCACCACCGAAAACAACCGGGATATCCCCAAGTATGTCGACGAGAACGATCTCTTCGATTTCTACGACAAGTATAAGAAATTCAAGGTAAGCGAAAAGGACCGCAAAAGATTCCAAGACCAAATCAAGAAACTCAAACCTGATGAGCGTTCGCTTTTGAAAACGAACAAGCGCTTCACAATCGTCAATTTTGAAAACAAGGGAGGGGTCATCATGCCCCTTCTCGTTGAACTCCACTTCGAGGGCGGGGGAAAGGAACTTCGGACCGTCCCCGCAGAAATCTGGAAAAAAAACCACAAAGAGGTCTCAAAACTTTTTGTGACCAAAAAACCAGTCATGAAAGTTGTTCTCGATCCCCGGAAACAAACCGCCGACACCGTTCTCGACAACAATGTTTGGCCACCGCAAATAGACCGTGAGTCATATACCCTCTACCGCAAGCAAGAGGGCGGCGGGGGCAATCCGATGCGCACCGCTCAGAAGGAAAAAGAAGCTGAGGAAAAGAAGCGGGCCGAAGAAAAAAAACGCCGGGAAGCCGAGAAAAAGAAGGCCGCTGAAAAAGAAAACACCGGAAAAAAGACGAAAGCAAGCAAGCCCGAGTAAAAACTCTACCCTCTTTCCAGACGATACCCGAGAGATTCGCTTGTCTTTGCCTCTGGCAGGAGTCAAAATTCACACATATGAGTGACCCAATTGCCATTAACGATCCCGGCGAGCCTTCCGCCAAATCAGCGGCC
>Ga0115013_10000833_pt1 | contig 18313 bp, 18 predicted proteins | sample SouAtlMetagenome_2_FD_88686 | JGI IMG/M metagenome (GOLD analysis project Ga0115013, IMG submission 88686) | Marine eukaryotic phytoplankton communities from Atlantic Ocean - South Atlantic ANT15 Metagenome | ecosystem: Environmental > Aquatic > Marine > Oceanic | place: South Atlantic Ocean...
ATTTTGACATTTTTTCACCATTAACAGTAAGAAATCCATGTACTTGTATTGTATCTGGGAGCTTCAAAGATGCAGCACTTAATAAAGCAGGCCAAAATAGACCATGAAAATAAGCTATATCTTTTCCAATAAAATGCACAATCTCGTATTCTGAATTTTCAGACCAGTAATGATTTAATTCAAGATTATGTTTATCAAGCCAGTTTTTTAATGATGCTATATATCCGATTGGTGCGTCTACCCATACATAAAAATATTTATTATCCTCATTAGGGATCTTAAAACCAAAATAGGGCGCATCTCTTGAGATATCCCATGGCTTTAAATCATTCAGCCATTCAGTGAGTTTATTTTTAATTGATATTGGAATATCAACACCATCAAGAAAAGTTTTAAGCATCTTTTCTTTTTTTGGTAAGTCAAAGAAAATATGCTCGCTTTCTTTTAAAATTGGTTTAGTTTCTGAAATTTTTGAAAGTGGTTCTTTTAAATCTTTCGTACTATATGTTGCTCCACAAACTTCACATCCGTCTCCATATTGATTTTCTGCAGAGCATTTTGGACATACACCAATAATAAATCTATCGGATAGGAACATGCCTTCTGATTCATCAAAATATTGCTCGATATTTTTTTTAATAATTAAGCTATTATTAAGTGCTTTTGAATAAATCTCTTCAGATATCATTTTATTTTCATCTGAATGAGTAGAATGGTAATTTGTAAAGTTTATATCGTATAGTTTATATGTCTCCATGTGCTCTTTTCTAACACTCTCTACAAGATCTTCAGCTTCAATACCTAATTCTTTTGCCTTAAGCATAACAGGTGTTCCATGAGTATCATCAGCACAAAAAAACAAGCATTCATTACCAACTTGATTTTGATACCTAACCCATATATCTGTTTGAACTGATTCCAAAATATGACCAAGATGCAAGGGTGCATTTGCATATGGAAGTGCATGCGTTACTATTATTTTTCTAGTCTTACTCAAAAATATATCTAGTTAATGATTTTAGTTTCTATATTATAATTCAATTCAATTAACAATATTGATGACTATAAAAAAAATAATTGCTATTGCTTCAGCCAAAGGTGGTGTAGGGAAATCATCTATTACTGCTATGTCAGCTCTATCACTAGCTGATACATATAAAGTTGGTATTTTAGATGCTGACATATATGGCCCTAATCAACATTTACTTTTCGGATTTGAAGATCATAAACATGAAATTGTTGAAACGCCTTCTCAGAAACTACTAAAACCTTTAATTGTAAATAATATAAAAATAGCATCAATGGGACCTATTCTTAATAATAATAAAGCAGCTATATGGAGGGGACCTATGTTGAGTAATGCTATTAAACAGCTTATTCATAAGACAGAATGGGGAGAGCTGGATATTTTATTTGTTGATATGCCCCCAGGAACTGGTGACGCCTATATAACTATTGCAAATGAATTAAATATAGACGGTGTTATCTTTATATCTACAAATAATAAACTTTCAATTCATGACACAATAAAATCTATAAATACGTGTAAAAAATTAAAAATACCAATTATTGGAGCTATTCAGAATAGTACATATCCACATAATAATGACGAAAAGTTAGTATTAAGTCATCAAATTCAACAAATTACATCGATTGATTTTAATGAAAAGATTTATAATATGAATTTTAATAATACATTTTTAGAATCATTAAATTTAAAAGAAATTTATGAGAATATTATTCATGGATAGATTTATTACAATTTTATTAACTATATTTCTATCTTTGAATGTTTTGCCTGAAGAGGTGCATGATCCGTTTGAGGATATAAATAGGATTACCTTTAATATTAATGATACCCTTGATAATAAATTAGCAAAACCTATTGCGGTTGTTTATGGTGATATAACCCCACCTTTTGTACAAAATAGAGTTACTCGTTTTTTTAAAAATCTTGCTGAAATTGATACTTTTATTAATCAAATCCTTCAAGGTAAACCCAAGCTAGCTATAAATGATTTTGGGAGATTCACTATTAATTCAACAATTGGTTTATTTGGATTATTTGATGTTGCATCAAAACTTGGTCTTGAAATTCATGATGAAGATTTTGGTCAAACTCTAGGAGTTTGGGGAGTACCTGATGGTCCATATCTTATGCTTCCAATAATTGGGCCAAGTAATGCCCGAGACTTAATGAGCAGACCCATATCATCTTTTCTTTCAGGTACATTTGCAATGACTGATACCGACGTAAAATTGGCTCTTACAGCCTTAGATGCATTGGAGACTAGAGAGAGATATCTTGATTTTGAAGCTATGATTACTGGAGACAGGTATACCTTTGTTAAAGATGCCTATGTACAATCAAGAGATTATGAAATTTCTGATGGAGAGCTTGAAGAGGATGATTTTTTAGAAGATATAGATGACTTTTTAATAGATTAATTCAACAAGCTCATCTCTTGACTCATTGAGTTTACCATCCAGCATAATTTGATGGACTCTTTTTCTAAATAACTTTGCATTTTTATCACCTTTAGATAATCCAAATAAATGTTTTAACATTCTTGATAAGTCATAACCTTTAGTATGCATTATTGATACATAATCAAGATATTCATTCAAAATATCTAATTTTGTATTACCCAGACTTTTATCTTTATAAATAAGCTCGTCAACATCACTTAACATAAATGGATTATCATATGATGCTCTTCCAATCATGACTCCATCAACATGATTCAAGTGTTCAATTGTTTCGCCTAAGCTCTTTATGCCGCCATTAATAATAATATTTAAATCAGGATTTTCTTTTTTTAATCTATAAACATAATCATATTTTAAGGGCGGAATATTTCTATTTTGTCTTGGACTTAAGCCTTTTAAAATACCATTCCTTGCATGAATGATAAATGTATTAATACCTGATGATTTAACAATTTTTATAAAATTTGCTAAAAACTCATAATTATCATAATCGTCAATACCTAATCGACATTTAACAGTTACTGGAATTTCTACTGAATTAGCCATCTTATCAATACATTCAGCAACAAGATCTGGTTCTAGCATTAAGCATGCACCAAATCTTCCCTTCTGAACTCTTTCAGATGGACATCCTACATTAAGATTAACTTCGTCATAACCATAACTTTCTGCAATTTTTGCACATTCACTTAAATGATTAGGATTGGAGCCACCAAGTTGAACAGCAACTGGATGTTCTTCATTGTTAAACTTAAATTGATCCAAACAATTTCCAAATATTATTGATCCAGTTGATATCATTTCGGTATATAGATAAATATTTTTAGAAATTAATCTTAAGAAGTACCTATCATGCAAATCCGTATATTGCATCATTGGAGCAACGCAGACTTTGTGTTGGTTCATTACTTAAAGGATATATGTTATCGAATATAAGCCGACAATAGTTAACACGATTGTATATGGCAATGCCATTTTTACCATTTTTAAATATGAAAGATTTATTAAAGGTGCTAGTGACGATGTAAGTAAAAACAAGAAAGCAGCCTGACCGTTAGGTGTAGCTATACTTGGTATATTTGTACCTGTATTTACAGCAACAGCTAAAGCTTCAAATTGATCTCTAGTAATCGTATTTGCAAGATATGCTTGATTAATCTCATTAATATAGATTGTTGCAACAAAAACATTATCACTTATCGCTGAAAGTATTCCATTAGCCATAAAAAATACAGACGGTTGTATTGCTGGATCTTGTGCCAAAACATAATTTATAACAGGTGAGAAAAGGTGTTGATCATGTATTACACTAACAATTGCAAAAAAAACAGCTAACAAGGCTGTAAATGGCAATGCTTCATGAAAAGCATCACCTAATTTATGCTCATCTGTTATCCCTTTAAAAGCAGTAAGTAATATTATCACTGCTAAACCAATAATTCCTACTGCAGCTAAATGAAGAGCTAAAGCAATAATTAAAAATATTAAGACAGCAAATTCTATATATAACTCAGCTCTTTGTTCCTGAGTTTGTTGAGAATTTTCATATGCATCATAATCATTAAAAATTTCTCTAATACTTCCAGGCAGCACATTACCAAAACCTGCTAAACTAAATTTTTCAATAACAAAGCATGTAAAAATTCCAGCTACTAATACTGGCATAGTAATTGGCGCCATAGCTAAGAAGAACTCAATAAAATCCCAACCAACAACTCCAGCAATAAGCAGATTTTGAGGCTCACCAACAATTGTACAAACACCACCTAATGCTGTTCCGACCGCTCCATGCATTATTAGATCTCTTAAAAAAGCTTTAAAATCTTCAAGATCTTTAAAAGCACTACTATCTAGATTTTCATTATTGTGAAAATCATGGCTTAAATCAGAGAAAGCTTTATTAGATTTGACTGTATGGAAAATACGATAGAATCCTATTGCCACACTTATTAGAACAGCTGTAACTGTTAATGCATCTAAAAATGCAGATAAGAAAGCAGCTGAAAAAAGAAAAAGCAAGGATAGTAAAATCTTTGATCTAATGTTTAGCAGTAATTTTGTAAAAATAGTAAGCATCAAATTCTTCATGAAATATATGCCTGCAACCATAAATATCAATAATAAAATTACTTCAAGATTATTACTAATTTCATAATAAACTGACTTTGTTGAGGTCAATCCAAGCACAATAGCTTGAATAGCTAACAAACCACCTGGTTGAAGAGGGTAGCATTTTAATGCTAAAGCTAAAGTAAATATAAACTCTAGTAAAAATATCCAACCAATTATAAATGGACCATTCAAACCTAAAGTATTAAACAAAAATAAAAGTATAGGGTTTAATACCAAAAAAATTATTATGGTAGACTTGTACCAAATTGGTGAATTTCCAAGAAACATTTTTGAGATTATCTGAAACATATTCATCTAAATTTACTCCAACTGTTATTTTATGATGTTAAAAAGATTTATAGAATTTAATAAAAATAAGCAAAATTTATTTATTCTTTTTAATGGTGATTCTATTTTATACGATAATCCTACTAAATCTTTTTTATTTAATCCAGAATCCTTGTATTTAGATAGTAGATATAAAGATTACAGAATTGGTATTGCCGTTAAAGATGATGTCTATATATATGCAATTCAGTTAAAAGAAATAGGTATAAAAAATATATCAAATTCTGAAATTGATCAAATTGATTTACGATTTATGTTACCCCAACTTAACTCGAATGAATTTCAACTTGTAAGTAGGGCAAAACAACTACTTCACTGGTATACCAGTAACAGATATTGTTCATATTGTGGCTCAATAAATATTTTTGAAGAAAAAGAGGAGGCTCTTGTTTGTAATTGTAATAGTGTATTCAAATACCCGACAATTTCTCCATGCATAATTACGCTTGTTACTAATGATACAAAAATTCTTTTAGCTAGAAATAAGTTATTTCCACAAGGAATGTTTAGTGCTCTAGCTGGCTTTATTGAAACCGGTGAAAGTGCAGAAGAGGCCTTAATAAGAGAGGTAAAAGAAGAAGTTAATCTAGATATTGAAAATATAAGATATTATTCTAGTCAATCCTGGCCATTTCCAAGTCAGTTGATGTTAGGTTATTTTTGTGAATGCAAAGACGGTAGTCCTGAACCAGATGGAGAAGAAATAGAGGAAGCTGCTTGGTTTGATATAAAAGATTTACCAAACACGCCTCCAGATACATCAATAGCTGGAAAACTAATTAAGTCTTATATCGAGGATCATTCGCAGCCCTTGTAGGAACGGTTTTTTTCTCTTTAGGTTTTGATTCAATAGGTTTTAAACCAATATTTTTTGATTTATTACCATCATTATTTTTGGTATCAGCAGGGATGTTCTTATCAATATTTTTTTGTATAGGTTTATTTTTATTAACCGGTGTTTTTTTTGGTTTTTTTGATTCTAACTTTTTATTATCTGATTTCTCGTTTTTATTTTTCTTATTTATCTGACTTTGCTTTGTGTTTTTTGTATTAGGTTTTTTTGTATTATTATTTAATGGTTTTGAAGATTTCTTTGCATTAAGATTTTTATTAGGTTTTTTTCTTTGTACATTTTTCTTATTTTGAACTCTTTTCCTCTGTGGTTTCTTTTTAACCTCTTTTTTATCCTCAAGACCAATAGCTTTCTTTAAAATTTGTATAACACCGGGGCCACTTTTTTTAGGCATCTTTGGTGGAGTGATTGCATTTACTAACGGCTTCATTCCTTTAGATTGATTTTTATCGTCTCTCCAATCCATATCAGGTGATGGGCTATCAGGAGTTAAATTATATGAATCAACTTTTTTAACATCAGATGCTTTAATGCGTATAACTTTATAATAAGGTCTTGATTTATATGGGTCAGCTATAACAAATACTCTTGTATTTGATGCTTCTTCAATTCTCATTAGCTCAGTACGTTTCTCATTAAGCAGATAACTTGCTACATCAGATGGAACAAAAGCATGAATTTCACCGGTATTCTCTTTTATTGAGTCCTCAGAAATAATCCGCAAAATAGACTGTCCAAGTGACCTTGGACCTCTTACTAATACATGCTCAATATCATATGTTTCATTCAATGATGGTCTGAGCCTTTGTCGTGAAATTTCTAATAATCCAAATCTTGATATACCAGATATCTGTACTCGTGCTCTATCACCGTGAACAGCTTTTCTAAATGCATTTTCTACTTTTTCTTGATTTGATTGTTCGCTCATATCTATAAAATCAATAACAATCAATCCGCCAACATCTCTTAATCGTAGTTGTCTAGCTACTTCTTTTGCAGCCTCTAAATTAGTTTGAAAAGCAGTATCTTCTATATCTTTACCTTTGGTAGATCTTGCTGAATTAACATCTACAGCAGTCATAGCTTCTGTTGGATCAATAACTATAGATCCGCCAGATGGCAGCGATATTTCTCTTTGAAATGCTAATTCAATTTGAGATTCAATTTGATATCTGTTAAATAATGGTATTTCTTCATCATAAAACTTAACTTTCTCAGCGTGATCTGGGATAACAGCATTTATAAACTGCTTTGCTTCGTCATATGTTGGCTTATCATCAATTAATATTTCCTCAATATCATCTCTAAAATAGTCTTTTACTACTCTTACTATTAACTTATCGTCTCTATATATTAGACTTGGACTAGGAGCATCTTCCGTTGTTTTATTAATTTCACCCCATAGAGCAAGTAAATAAGATAAATCTAAATTTAATTCTTCAGAGCTTCTGCCTAAACCTGCTGTTCTAACAATTGCGCCCATCCCATCAGGAATAGATAAACTTTTTAATGCTTCTCTTATTTCATCTCTTTCTTCACCACTAATTCTTCTAGAAATTCCTCCAGCTCTATCAGAATTTGGAATAAGAACTAGAAATCTACCAGCTAAAGCAATTTGAGTCGTTAATGCTGCACCTTTGGTTCCTCTTTCTTCTTTTGTGACTTGGATAATTATTTCCTGACCTTCTTTTAATGAGCAAACTTTTTTGCCTTCATTATTTTTTTCAAAAAATTCACTTGATAAATCTTTTAATGGCAAAAAACCATGTCTTTCTGATCCAAAGTTTACAAATGCAGCATCAAGACTTGTCTCAATTCTTGATACTGTTGCTTTAAAAATACTACCTTTTAAAAGTGTTTTATCGCTTAATTCAGTATCTAAATCGTACAATTTTGCACCATCTACTAAAGCTACTCTTAATTCGTTGCCGTATGACGAGTTTATTAATATTCTTTTCATTTTTTTTCCCTTATATGGGAAAGACCAGCGTCAGTATGCTGAAGATTTCATTTAATAAGTCTTACTATGCTGCTTATTAAATCCACCCACTTAAGGGCTTAGGCAAGATCTGTCTTACTTAGTCTTTCTTTCTTAAATTACTACTTAAAGTAAATATAATTATAAAATTCGTTTTTAATATAACCATCGTATAGACTTCGCTTATGGGTGTCAAAAATTTAATAGTAGATAAAGATAATAATAATAGGCGTTTAGATAACTATCTAATGTCTATTTATAAAGATTTACCCAAATCAAAAATCTACAGCATGATAAGAAAGGGTGAAGTGAGAGTTAACAAAGGAAGAACGAAACCCCTATATAAAATAAAAACTGATGACAATATTAGAATTCCACCCTATTTAGAGTTAAATCCTTTAACTAATTACAATATCTCACCTAATATTATAAAGTTATTCAAATCAAAAATCCTTTATGAGGATCAAAACTTTATAGTTGTAAATAAACCATCTGGTATTGCCGTTCATGGAGGATCTAAATCAAACTACGGTGTTATTAGTATATTAAGAGAAATATATGATAATTCTGTTGATCTTTGTCATAGATTAGATAAAGCAACTTCAGGATGCTTGGTGTGTGCTAAAAATAAAATTGCACTAAGATATTTTAATGAATCATTGGTTTCAAGAGATAATAATTTGGTTAAAACCTATACTGCAATTGTAAAAGGGTATATGGATGATCAAATCTTAATAAATACTAATATTGATACTTCCTCAAAAAATTCATCAGTTCATAAAGTAAAAATTAATAAAGAGGGCAAAGCATCTAAGTCTTTGTTTAAGCCTATTTTGAAACTTAATAGCTGTACATTAATTGAAATTGAGATTTTCTCAGGCAGGACTCATCAAATTCGAGTTCAGGCAGAGTCTATCAATCACAATATTGCGAATGATAAAAAATATGGAGATAGTGAATTTAATAAATTTATTGCAAAATCTGGAATTAAAACGATGGCTCTTCATGCCAAATCTATAAAATTTCTAGATCTCAATAACAATCTTATTAATATAGAGGCTCCATTAGAGCAATCATTTGCTGATTTAATAGAATATTTAAATTAATATATAACTACACAAATTGATTTTAGTTTGTTAGGATACGTTTTTTTTAAGGTACTACATGGCAGTTCAAAAGAGTAAAGTTACGAGATCAAGAAGAGGAATGAGACGCTCTCACGATTCTTTAAAAGGTTCCACGCTATCAACTGATCAAGTTTCAGGTGAAAGACATGTTCGTCATCAAATGACAAGTGATGGATTTTACAAAGGAAGATTAGTTAAAGATCTAAGAAAACCAGTTAAGGAAGACGATAATCAGTTAGAGGACTAGTTTATGACTAGGCCTATATCTTTGTTATTTCCAGGTCAGGGCTCTCAAGCTACTGGCATGCTTACTCAAGATCTTATTTCCACATACAAAGATATTATTGATGAAGCATCAAATTTAACTAAAATTGATTTTATATCTCTTATAAACAATGATCCCGAAAATTGTTTAAATAAAACATCTTTTACACAGCCAGCACTTTTATTAACCTCATATTTGTACTTTTTAAAATTTAAAAGTATTGTCAATATAAATCCAACATATATGGCTGGTCATTCACTAGGAGAGTATTCGGCATTAGTAGCCTCTGATTCTATTGATTTTTTTGATGCACTAGAACTAGTTCACAAAAGAGGTTTATTAATGGAGTCAGCTCCAAAAGGTTTAATGGCAGCAATAATGGGTTTAGAGCTTAGTAATCTAAAAGACATTTGCTCATCGGTACAAACTCAATTAGAAAGCATTGTCTCTTGTGCTAACTTAAATTCACATTCTCAAACTGTTATTGCTGGATCAGAATTAGCAGTCAATAGGGTATGTTCAATTGCTAAAGAATCAGGAGCTAAACGAGCTATTGTATTAAATGTTAGCGTTGCTTCACATTGTGAGTTAATGAATGAACCTGCAAGTTTATTTAGCGACTATTTAGATAAAACAAATATAACGATACCATCAACTAATGTAATTCATAATTATTCAGCTGAAACCTCGCGTAATGAATCTGAAATTAAAAAGAATTTAGTAAATCAATTAACAAGCTCAGTGAAATGGTTTGAGACCATGGATGAAATTAAAAAAAATGATTCAATTGTCATTGAATGTGGACCCGGTAAAGTTTTACAAGGTTTAGCTAAGTCAAATGGTATTTCTGATATCCTATCAATAACAACTGATGATTTTGAATCTAAATTAAAAGATTTTTATGAATAAAATTGTATTTATTACAGGTGCGTCTCGTGGAATTGGTTTAGCTATAGCTAATACCTTTAACAAAGCTGGTTATGACGTAGTTGGATCAGCGAGATCGAAATTTAAATTTGAACCATCAAACAAATCATCAAAAATGGTTTCCATTCAACTTGATATTACATCTAGAGAGGATGTAAAAAATCTACCTAATAAGTTAAAGGATATCGATCTAATGCCTAACATTATTATTAATAATGCTGGAATTACCTCTGATCAATTATTTCTTCGAATGTCTAATGATGATTGGGATGATGTTATAGATACAAATCTCAACGGTGTATTTAATATAACCAAAGTGTTTATTAAACATCTTGTTAAATCTAAGGCCGGTAGAATTATTAATATTTCATCGGTTTCTGGTCTTATGGGCAATCCTGGTCAAGTAAATTATTCATCTGCCAAAGCTGCACTAAGCGGATTTACAAAATCTTTAGCTAAAGAGGTTGGCAGCAGAAATATTACCGTCAATTCAATTGCACCTGGATTTATTGAAACAGACATGACTTCATATCTATCAGATGAAGATAAAGTTGAATTAATTAAAGGGATACCATTACAACAGCTAGGTGAAGGATCAGATATTGCTGAATTAGCTTTATATCTGGCAAGCGATAAAGGCTCTTATATAACTGGACAGACTATATCTGTTGATGGTGGATTATTTATGTATTAATTTTTTACATCTATTGTGTTAAAGATGTAAAATAGACAAAGTTTTTAAGGAGTACCCTATGAGTATTGAAGAGAGAGTAAAAAAAATTGTTAGTGATCAACTGGGAAAAGACGTTGATGAAATACAATCTGATTCATCATTTGTTGATGATTTAGGTGCTGATTCATTGGACACAGTAGAACTTGTTATGGCATTGGAAGAGGAATTTGATCTTGAGATTGCTGATGAGGATGCAGAACAAATTTCTACAGTAAACGAAGCAGTAAATTATATAAATTCAAACTCCTAAAGTCTTTCCATGAAACTACAAAGAAGAGTTGTAGTTACTGGAATGGGCTTAATATCCCCATTAGGAAATAGTGTAAGTTCATCTTGGACTTCATGTGCTAATGGTGTATCCGGAATCTCAACATTTGATAATGAAATAATTAATTCACCTATTAAAATTGGTGGAAAGATTAAAGATTTGGATATTGAATCCTATATTGATAAAAAAGACATTAGAAGACTGGATACTTTTATTCAGTATGGCGTCGTAGCTGCATCACAAGCATTCGAGGACTCAGGAATTGATTGCAACAAAATTAACTTAGATAAAGCTGGAGTTAATTTTGGTACTGGCATTGGCGGTATTGAAACCATTGAAGCTAATCATAATGCCTATATTGCTAAAGGTTTTAGAAAAGTTTCTCCTTTTTTTGTTCCAGGTTCTATAGCAAATATGACATCTGGATTTATCTCTATCAAATATGGTTTAAAAGGACCAAACTTATGTACTGTAACTGCCTGCTCATCAGGAAGTCACTCAATTGGTTTAGCAGCTCGATCTATAGCATACGGCGAATCTGATTTAATGATTACTGGTGGCAGTGAAATGGCAAGTACTCCTTTATCAATATCAGGTTTCATATCAGCTAGAGCTCTTTCAACATCAACTGATCCAGAAACTGCCAGTAGACCATGGGATATAGATCGTAATGGCTTTGTTCTTTCAGATGGGGCTGGAGCATTAATCCTCGAAGAGCTTGAACATGCTATTGCTCGTAAAGCGAATATTTATGCTGAAGTTGTAGGTTTTGGTATGAGCTCAGATGCTCATCATATGACTGCTCCTCCTGATGACGGCAGTGGAGCAGCATTGTCAATGAGTAACGCTATTTTTGATGCTGAGTTAGAATCTACCGATATTGATTATATAAATGCACATGGCACATCAACGCCACTTGGAGATATAGCTGAAGCAAAAGCTATTACTAGAGTTTTTAATAATCAACTTCCAAGTATTAGCTCAACTAAATCTATGACTGGACATACCTTAGGAGCTGCAGGAGCAATTGAGTCCATATTTAGTATATTAGCTATAAATGATGGAATTATCCCCCCAACCATTAACTTAGATAATCTTGATCCTGAATGTGGTTTAGATTTTACTCCTCATGAAGCTAAAGAAAAAATGGTTAATATTGCAATGAATAACTCATTTGGTTTTGGTGGAACTAACTCAACTCTCATATTTAAAAAATATCAATAATTGAAAAATTACATATTCAAATCCATTCTAATTATCTTTATATCAATTTTTTCAATTGCGGGACCATTTTATAGTTATATAAATACTAATAATTATTCAGACTTTGAATTCATTAATTTAGAGGCTGGAACATCAAATCATAAGGGGATAGCTAATCTAAAAAATGAGATTAATTATCTTGATAGATTTTTTCTAAAAATATTCTTCACTCTATATAAATCACCATATCAATCTGGTGAATATGTAGTGAAAAATAAATCACTTATCGAAATTCAAAATGATTTTATAAGCGGAAACATCCTCATCAATGAATTGACGATAATTCCAGGAATGAATATCTATGAAATTAATAACTTAATCGATAATACATCTTTAATAAATGATTGTATAAATCTAAAGTGTTTAGATAACTCATTTAGCTTTTATGAAGGCACAATCTTTCCAGACACCTATTTTTATAAAAAAGGGATGCTTGTGTCTAAATTGTTGCAAGAAAGCAGCACAAATCTAGAAAATTTTATTAAAAATTTATATAAAAACAAACCAAAAAATAATCCATTATCATCAATAGAAGATGTTTTAATTTTAGCTTCAATTATTGAAAAAGAAGCTGGAACTGAAGATGAAAAAGACTTGATTGCTTCTGTTTTTCTAAAGCGATTAGAAATTGGTATGAGGCTTCAGGCTGATCCTACAATTATATATGGTCTCTTGCCAAATTTTGATGGAGATATAAAAACTTCAGATATAAAAAATAAAGATAATATTTTTAATACATATGTTATAAATAAACTTCCGCCAACTCCTATAGCTGTTGTAAATAAAAAATCTATCGAAGCTGCTGTACTTAATATACCTGGTGAATATTTATACTTTGTTGCTAATAATAAAGGTGATCATTATTTCTCAAAATCATATGATGAACATCTTGAGGCTGTTAAACTCTATCAATTAAAATGACTAAGTTAATTACATTTGAAGGCATTGAAGGAGTTGGTAAGTCAACCCAGATTGAGATGCTAAACAGCTTTATAGTTGATTCTGGTTACTCTTCACAAATATTAAGAGAACCTGGATCAACACGTTTTGGTGAGGATGTAAGAAATCTATTGCTAAATAGTGATCATGATATTTCATCTAATTCTGAATTATTGCTGATGTTTGCAGCAAGGTCTGAATTAGTAAATGCTTTTCTTAAAGAAACAAAAACAGATTTTATTTTATGCGATAGATTTTATGATGCCTCTATTGCATATCAAGGCTTCGGAAGAGGGCTTGATTTAAAATTTATAAATAGTCTTATTAATTTTATTAATTGTCCAGAGCCTGACATTACATTTCTTTTAGATTTAGACCCTGCTGAAGGCTTTAAAAGAAAATCTTCTGACAAGATGGATAGAATTGAATCATCAGGCTTAGAATTTTTTGATAGAGTTAGAAATGGTTATCTAAACCAAGCCCATGCAAATCCTCAACGAATAAAAGTATTAGATGCATCTAAAAATGTAACTTCAATCAATTTAAAAATTATTGAATTTGCTAAAATCTTTTTATGATAAGTATTTCAGAATATCCATGGATAGATAAAACTATTGATGGTATAAATATTTCATCTTTACCCCATGCAAATCTTATTGAAGGATCAAGCGGTGTAGGAAAATTTATCTTAGCAAAAAAAATAGCAAAAAGTATCCTATGTGATGAGTCTTCTATTGAAAACTGTCAGGGTTGTAATTCGTGTAATTTAATTAAAAATAATACTCATCCTGATTTGTTAATAAATCAAGATGAATCAAAAATTTCTATTGATGAGATAAGAAAATTAATAGAATTTGCTAACTTATCATCATCCGTTTCTGGATCTAAAGTTATTATTTTACAAAATTGTGAAAATATGAAGAAAGAATCGCAAAATGCTATTTTAAAGACACTCGAAGAGCCTCCGATAAATACATTTATAATAATGACATCTGGTAAAAGAAGATCTTTAAATCAAACTATTTATAGTAGATGTAATAAAATCCTTATTCGAGATCTTGATCAAAACGAAGTCACTGATTGGATAAAATCTCAAGGTATAGACGATTTTAATTTTTATGACTATCCATCATATATTTCGCCAATTGATATATTGAAATCTATAAATAATGGACGTGCTAATGATTTCTTAGAATTTAATAGAGTTTTGATAGATTTTTTTCTAAAAAATGATAATACAAATCAATCTTTAAAAAAAATCCTTGAAATAGATCTATCGGTAAGCAATAAAATTAATTCAATTGTAGATATATTAGTTTCAATATTAAAATCTAAACAAATTGATAAATATTTTTCTGGTAAATTAAAGGAGTTGAATCAATTGCAGTTTTCAGGAGAGGAACTATCAGAATTAATTGATGAGATGAATGAATTAAGAGATATGCATAATAAAGTTTCTGGTTTAAATGAGAAACATACTCTTAAATATTTTATATTTAAAATCGATTCAATTATTAAGTAATTGTAGTTCCACCATCAATAACAATAGTTTGACCATTGATATAATCACCAGCCTTTGATGCTAGCATTACTGCAACTCCGGCTATTTCATCAGGTTCACCTATTCGTTTCATCGGTGTGTTCGTTAAAACTGACTTTAAAATATCTGGATTTTCCCATAAAGCTTTTGCAAAATCAGTCTTAATTAAACCTGGAGCTATGGAATTAGCTCTAATATTATTTTTTCCAAATTCTGCTGCTATATTTTTTACCATCATTATGTCGGCTGCTTTACTAATATTGTAAGCGCCTAAAATATTTGAACCCTTTAATCCACCTATACTTGAAATAATAATAATAGAACCGTCATTTCTTTCAACCATTTCAGGTAAAACTAAATTACATAAAAATTGATTTGATTTAATATTATTATTCATAACTTTATCAAATTTTTCCATTGGCATATCAAGCATAGATCCCATAAAAGGATTTGTTGCAGCATTGCAAATAAGAACATCAATCCTTCCTAATTTATCTTTAGTTACTTTTACCAAATCCTCTAATTGTTTTTCATCACTTATATTAGCTGGAATGGCATAAGCGCATTCAGAACCTATTACTTTATTTATCTCATCAGCTGTTTGACTGCATGCATCAGATTTTCTACTAGAAATAATTACATTTGCACCATGAACAGCACATTGCATTGCTATTGCCTTTCCAATTCCACGCGATGATCCAGTAATTAAAATTGATTTATCTTTTAAGTTAAATAATGACATTTTATGATTATAATTGTTAATAAATTAACTAATCTTAACATGATAGAAATATACGGAAAGCAGAATTGTTTCTACTGCGATAAAGCAAAATTCTTGTGTGAAACAAATAACTTAGAATATTCTTATATGCAGCTAGATAAAGATTATGACAGAGAGAGTTTTTTTAATATTTTTCCAAATGCTAGAACTTTTCCACAAATTAAAATTGATGGAAGCCCTATTGGGGGTTATAGAGAATTAGAAAACTGGAACAACAATAGGAAGTAAATATGGTTGAATTTAATAACTTTTTAATAACTCTTGATGGTTACATTGGAGGAGCACCATGGTTCCCAATGTTGCTAATAGGAACTGGAATTTTTCTAACTATATATTTAGGTTTTCCCCAATTTAAATTTTTTATGCATGGATGGAGAATTCTTACTGGAAAATATATAAAAGATACGACTAAAGGTGAAACTACCCCATTTCAAGCATTAACAACAGCTTTATCCGGCACTGTTGGAACAGGAAATATTGGAGGAGTTGGTTTGGCTATATGGATAGGGGGACCTGCTGCAATATTTTGGATGTGGATAACTGCTATTGTCGGAATGACAACTAAGTTTGTCGAAGTTTCTCTTGCTCATAAATATAGAACAACGCTACCAGATGGTTCTATAAGTGGTGGTCCTTTTTACTATATAGAGCATGGAATGAATATGAGATGGTTGGCTATTCTCTTTGCATTGCTGATGATGGTTACGGCAATTGGAACAGGAAACATGCCTCAAATAAACAACATAGCAGAAGTTTTAAGTTCTGAATTTTCCATTAAACCAATTATAACTGGATCAGTTTTATCCGTTCTTTTATTATTAGTGATAGTAGGGGGCATAAAAAGAATTGCTAACATTGCAAGTAAATTAGTTCCAATGATGGGGCTTATATACATTACTGGTTCCTTTATTGTTATATTTGATAATTATCAAAATATTATCCCATCGTTTAACCAAATATTTTCACAAGTATTCACAGGATCATCTGCGGTGGGTGGCTTTCTTGGTGCAAGTTTTGCTTTGGCCCTCCAAAAAGGTGTGGCAAGAGGAGCTTTTTCAAATGAAGCTGGTCAAGGATCATCACCAATAGCTCATGCCTCATCTAAAACTGAAGATCCAGTTGAAGAGGGTATCGTATCAATTTTAGAGCCTTTCATAGATACATTAGTTGTTTGTACGATAACTGCGCTTGTTATTTTATCAAGTGGCGCATGGTCTGATAAACATCAAAATATATTTGATAAAACGTCAACAACTTTTATAGCTGGGCAATATTCTGATAACAATACTGCTGATGTAGAACAACTTAGATATTTTATAAATAATATGAATTCTGATGTTAATTTGTATTCAGGCAAATTAATTGTTCTTAATGGTGAAATTGATGATTCAAATGATAAAACCACAATTATTCATAAAAAATCTATTGCTGAAGATGTTTTGCTATATATAAATAACCCGTTAGGTAAATCAACAGAGCTTTTTAGTGGTCAATTAATTATTAGTAATGGTTTCATTGAAAATAATAATGTTGTTCTAACAGGTAAATCTTTAGTTCATTCTGCAGAGCTAACGGCTATTGCATTTAAATCTGGCGTTCTGGGTGTTTATGGCGGCTATATTGTTGCTATTGGTCTCTTATTATTTGCTTTTTCTACAGCAATTGCATGGTCGTATTATGGTGATCGATCTGCGGCTTATGTTTTTGGAGAAAAGAGTGTTATTTGGTATAGATTAATTTATGTTGGTTGTTTTTTTATTGCCGCAATAATAGATACCGAAGTTGTATGGAACCTTGCTTATATCATTGGTCCATTAGTAACAATACCAAACGTTATTGCTTTATTGGTTTTGAGAAAAGAAATTAAATCAATGTCTGATGCTTACGTAGTAAAAAAGTAATTTAAATTAAAAATGGTCAAGTTTATTCAAGTAAGTTTTATAGTAATAATTATCACAGCTTGTGGTGGAGGTGGAAGTAGCTATAGTGGAGTTCCACAGGCGCCAAATAGCGCTCCATACTTTGTTGACTTTCCTGATCAAATATCTGTTGCAGAAAATCAAACTGATCTTATTACAGTTACTGCTCAAGATGACGATGGAGATTCTCTTACTTTTAGCTTATCGGGAGCAGATAAAGATTACTTTAATATTACGTCTTCAGGAGTAATTACTTTTATAACTGCAACTAATTTTTCATCTAAACCAAATTATCTTTTTTCTGTAAATGTTACAGATGGTGAATATACAGTCTCAAAAGCTTTAACTGTAAATATATTTATTAAAGAGGATTGTAATAATAATTCTAATGTTGAAGTTACTGATGGTTATGATCTTATTTGGTCTGATAATTTTAATGATAATGGGCTAAATCAAGAATATTGGTCAAGAGTTATCGGTAATGGTCATGCTCAAGGTATTCCTGGCTGGGGAAATAATGAACAGCAGTTTTATTCCAATAATTCAAACAATCTATATGTTGAGGACGGTTGTTTAAAAGTTACAGCACTTGTTGAGAATGCTCAAGATGAACATGGTCAATATCTCTATACTTCAGCAAAGATTGACTCATATCAAAAAGTTGATTTTGAAAGCGAAGGTAGAATAACAGTAAGATTTAGAAATCCAATTGGGCAAGGTTTATGGCCTGCTATATGGATGATGCCAAGTGAATCTATTTTTGGTGGATG
>Ga0115013_10000834_pt1 | contig 18291 bp, 14 predicted proteins | sample SouAtlMetagenome_2_FD_88686 | JGI IMG/M metagenome (GOLD analysis project Ga0115013, IMG submission 88686) | Marine eukaryotic phytoplankton communities from Atlantic Ocean - South Atlantic ANT15 Metagenome | ecosystem: Environmental > Aquatic > Marine > Oceanic | place: South Atlantic Ocean...
ATTAGGGGCCGAGGAAAAAATATTGGAGTTGGAGCAGCTACTTTATGATGAATTACTCAATTTTTGCCAATCATTTATTAGAACAATACAAAATAACTCATTAGCAATAGCAAAATTAGATTGTTTAGTATCTTTTTCTGTACTAGCTATTTTGAAAGACTATACAAAACCAATTATTGATAATTCTTTAGATATTGAAATTATTAATGGTAAGCATCCAGTTATTGAATCACAATTACCAATCGATAAACCATACGTTCCAAATAGTATTCTACTTAATCCAAAAAAACAACAAATTATTATGATTACCGGGCCTAATATGTCTGGTAAATCAGCTATTCTTCGACAAACAGCGATAATTTGTTTGCTTGCTCAAATTGGGTCTTTTGTTCCGGCCAAAAAATTAAGAATGGGAATCATTGATAAAATATTTACTAGAGTTGGAGCTTCTGACAATATTAGTGTTGGAGAGTCTACATTTATGGTTGAAATGAATGAGACAGCTCTTATTTTAAATAATATTTCAGATCGTAGTTTAATTTTACTCGACGAAATTGGTAGGGGAACTAGTACTTACGACGGCATATCTATTGCCTGGGCCATTTCCGAATATTTGCATAATCATAAGTCAAGACCAAAGACTTTATTTGCCACTCATTACCATGAATTAAATCAAATGGAAGATTCTTTTAATCGAATCAAAAACTTTAATGTTTCAATTAAGGAAGAAAATAATCAAATATTGTTTTTGAGAAAATTAGTCGCTGGCAGTAGTGAGCATAGTTTTGGAATTCATGTAGCAAAAATGGCAGGTATTCCAAAAAATGTATTGGATAAAGCAAATGATATGTTAAAGCAATTAGAGTTATCTAGATCATCTAAAGAATTAGTAGTAAATAAAATTTCCCCTCAGTTAGATTTTTTTAATATTAATGATCCTTTATTTGAAGAGTTAAAAAAAGATATTAATGATTTAAATTTGGATGAATTGACTCCAATAGAAGCACTTTTAAAATTAAATGAATTAAAAAGAAAGCTTAATAAATAGTGATTTTTTTTATTTTTACTACCGATTCAAAATAAACTAAAACAAATTAAGTAATGCACAAATTTTATATAACTACAATAATGTGTTTATTCACGTTATTTTTTACTTCTCAAAATTTAAAATCACCAGATAATAATTTAGATTTAAATTTTAGTATTGATAAAAGTGGAAGAGCAACCTATTCCTTAAATTACCATAATAAACCTGTTATATTAAATAGTGGATTAGGATTTATATTGAAGGATAATGTTGAATGGATGAAAATTGATACGTTAGATATGATGAATGATTTTACAGTTATAAATGTATCATTTGATTCTAAAGATGAAATATGGGAGCCTGTATGGGGAGAAGAAAGCAAAATTAGAAATAATTATAATGAAATGTTTGTTGAACTTGAGCAAAAAGCATCTGAAAGAAAAGTAAATATTAGATTTAGATTGTTTGATGATTCTTTAGGCTTTAGATATGAATTTCCATTACAAGAAAATCTGGGATCATTTATTATTATTGATGAAAAAACTGAGTTTGCAATGGCCGGTAATCACACAGCTATGTGGATTCCAGGTGACTATGATACTCAGGAATATAATTATACCACTTCAAGGCTTTCTGAAATAAAGCAAAAATCCATTGAGTTTAATGAGGAGAATGTTTCAATGTATAGATTTTCAGACCTGGGAGTTCAGACAGCGTTAATGATGAAGTCAGATGAGGGTCTTTATATAAATATTCATGAGGCTGCATTGATAGAATATTCTGCAATGCATTTAAAGTTAAATCCTTCAAATATGACTTTTGAAAGTCATCTTACTCCTGATGCTTATGGCAACATGGTTTATATGAATGCTCCACATAATACACCTTGGAGAACAGTAATTGTAAGTGATGATGCAAGAGATATTTTAGCAAGTAGAATTACATATAATTTAAATGAGCCCTCTAATATTGAAGATACTTCATGGATAAAACCTACTAAATATATGGGTGTATGGTGGGAAATGATTACAGGTCAAAGTACATGGTGGTATACAAATGATCTTTCTTCTGTAAGGATTAATGAAACAAATTATGATGAGTTGGAACCAAATGATTCACACGCTGCTAATAACCAAAAGGTGATGAGATATATTGACTTTGCATCTAAACATGGTTTTGACGCTTTACTTGTTGAGGGTTGGAATATTGGATGGGAGGATTGGTTTGATAAGAAAAAGGACTATGTATTTGATTTTATGACACCATACCCCGATTTTGATATCGAAAAATTAAACAACTATGCAAGAGAAAAAGGAATTAGTTTAATGATGCATCATGAAACTTCCGGAGCCATTAGAAATTATGAAAGACATATGGACGAAGCATATTCCCTAATGAATAAATATGGCTATAAGTCAGTTAAGAGTGGATATGTAGGAAGAATAATTCCTGCAGGTGAAAGACATTATGGTCAGTATATGGTTGATCATTACATTTATGCAATTGACAAGGCTGCAGATTATAAAATAATGGTAAATGCACACGAGGCTGTAAGACCAACAGGTGTTTCACGGACTTATCCAAATCATATTGGAAATGAGTCTGCTAGGGGTGCAGAGTTTCGTGGCTCCAAGCTAAATCATACAACTATTTTACCGTTTACAAGATTAATCGGTGGCCCTATGGATTATACACCGGGAATCTTTGAAATGGATCCAAGAAAAAACAGACCTGATTTCACACCAAATCTAAATGAAACTCTTGCACCAGGATCAGTGACAACAACTTTAGCCAATCAACTTGGGTTATATGTTATTATGTATAGCCCTTTACAAATGGCAGCTGATTTACCAAAGAATTATATGCGTTTTTCTGATGCTTTTCAATTTATTAAAGATGTTGCTTTAGATTGGGATCAATCGGTTTATTTAGAAGCTGAACCTGGAGAGTATGTAACTATTGCTAGAAAAGAAAAGGGTACTGATAATTGGTTTGTTGGAAATTCAAATGGTTATAATAAAAGGAAAGCAGAAGTTGATTTTAGTTTTCTAGATAAGAATAAAAAATATACTGCTACAATTTATAGGGATTCTAAGGATGCAGATTATGCAAAAAATCCACAATCTTATAAAATTGAAAATATAACGGTTACATCAAAAAGTAAAATTAAAATATCGACTGTTGCTGCTGGGGGATTTGCTATTTCAATTTTCCCAAATTAAGTTTCATATTTGAAAATTTATCTTAAATTTGCATCCGCACTTTAGGTGCAAGTTCTTTAAAATAATGCGAAAGTAGCTCAGGGGTAGAGCATCACCTTGCCAAGGTGAGGGTCGCGGGTTCAAATCCCGTCTTTCGCTCTCCATTACAATATTAGCTGAAGTGGTGGAATTGGTAGACACGTTGGACTTAAAATCCAATGGATAGTAATATCCGTGCGGGTTCAAGTCCCGCCTTCAGTACAAAACCCTCATCATTATGATGGGGGTTTTTTGTTTTACTTTACTTAAATCTAGATTTTTTCTTTTTTCTTTTTCTTGAAGAATTTCTTGAACTTGATTTTTTATTTCTAGACCTTCTTTCTTTTTTTCTTCTAGGGGGTTTGTCTTCAAATTCAGTCGGTTCTCCTAAAATTAAATCGTTACCCTTGAAATCAATTTTCCTAATATTTTTTATGAATTCATCTTTATAGCTTTCATCAATTTCAAAAAATGTTTGATATCTGCTCAATTCAATTTTCCCAATTTCAATACTATTTGATTTTAAAGTTCTATTTACAATTGATATTATGTCCAAAGGAGTAGCTCTGTGTTTTCTTCCAACATTAATAGAAAATGCTGTTAAGGTTTTTCCATTACTGCTACCTCTTTTTGAGTTTCTTTTATCTTTTGATTTTTTTGAAGTAAGTTTATTAGATTCCTTATAGTATTTCAAAAACCTGTTAAACTCAGCAGAAACAAATCTTTTTATTAGTTCTTCTCTGTTTAACCATTCAAGTTTTTTATAAATATTATCTAAAAAAGGTTTTATTTGTTCCTCATCAACTTCAACATTTTCAATTTTATCTATGAGTTTATATAATTGATTTGAGCAAATTTCATTTCCTGTGGGAACTTCTTTATTCACAAATTTAATTCCACCTTTTTTTTCAATCGATTTTATTTTTCTTTTCTCACTGTCATTAGAAATAGCAATAGAAATTCCACTTTTGCCTGCTCTTGCAGTCCTTCCACTTCTATGGATATAAACTTCAGGATCATCAGGAAGTGAATAATTAATTACGTGTGTAATATCATCAACATCTAATCCTCTTGCTGCAACATCGGTAGCAATTAACATTTGCAGGGATTTATCTCTAAATCTTTGCATAACCTCATCTCTTTGATTTTGTGACAAGTCTCCATGGATTGCATCAGCATTATAGCCTTCTGCCATAAATTTATTTGCTATATCCTTTGTATGTCTTTTAGTTCGACAGAAAACAATTCCATAAATATTAGGGTTATAATCTGCAATTCTCTTTAAAGCCTCATATTTATTTCTAGAGCTTACATTGTAAATATGATGTTCTATGTTTTTTGCTCCTGAATTTACTTTAGATACAGCTATTTCTTTAGCATCTTTCATATACTTTTTTGAAATACTTTTTACCTCCTTAGAGATAGTAGCAGAAAAAAGCATTGTTTGTCTTTTAGAATTTGTTCTATCTAATATAAAATCTAAATCATCTTTAAATCCCATACTCAACATTTCATCCGCTTCATCCAAAACTACTTTGTCAACAAGTTCTAATTTTAATACTTTTCTTTTTATTAAATCTTTTGTTCTACCAGGTGTTCCAACCACTATATGAATTCCTTTTTTTAATGATTTTATTTGAGTTTCTATATTAGTACCACCATAAACAGACAAAATTTTTAATCCAGAAACATATTTTGAATAGGCTTCTAAATCTTTACATATTTGAATACATAATTCTCTAGTTGGACATAATATTATAGCCTGAACATATTTATTATTTAAATCAATTTTTTGTATTACCGGTAAGCCAAATGCTGCGGTTTTACCTGTCCCAGTTTGAGCTAAAGATATTAAGTCTCTATCATGTGATATTAAAAAGGGTATTGATTCATTTTGCACTTCTGTTGGAGTTTCAAACCCCATTTCTTTTACAGCCTTGCATAATTCTTTATTAACTCCAATATCTTTAAATTTTGTCATCTTATTTATTATGGCTGCAAATGTCGACTATTTAATTCGGTAATCAATAAAAAAAAATAAATTAAAATTTTTTTGATTCGTTATTTATTTAAAAAAATAGATTGTTATATTTACTGTAATGAAAAATTTACAATTAAATATTTGGTGGTGGAAACATGAAATCTATATTTCGTGAAGTATTCGCTATATTTTAATTTAAAAAAAAGCTTATCATCACGATAAGCTTTTTTTTTGTAACATTTTAAATTTTATAGTTAGTAATTAGTTTTAGTTTGTTTTATTTATTTATGTTTAATTAAGGGAGTAATATTTTACTCCCTTTTTTATTTTTTTATAATTTTCTTTATTTGATATCCATCTACCTTTATAAAGTATATTCCTCTTATGAGGTTGCGAAGATCTACTTGGGTGCCTTTAAAATCATCAATTTGTATAATTTTTTTTCCAAAGCTGTCGTAAATTTTAATATCAGCTGTTTCCTGTAGATTAATATTAATGAATTCGTCAAACGGATTAGGATAAATAATTACATTATTTAATATTAATTCATTTTGTGATAATGCAGCATCAATTATTTTGTATATACCTCCGTTTATTGAAACTATATATAGCTCTCCTGAAATATCTTCTCCAAATGAAACCCAACTACCATTTATATTTGGGAATGTTAAGTTCATTTCCCAATTAGAATTGTCTTCTGTTGAAAGCATACCTATTTCTCCACTGCAATAATCAGCAAAAAAATAAACTCCGTTTAATCCAGAGATTTGATTGCCTCTGTAAACATATCCACCAGTTATAGAGCATTTAAAATCACCACTATTATAGTGAGAATATGTTGCGACAGGAAATGTTAATCCATTGTCAGGACACCCAGACATATTGTAAGGTTCATCACCTTCATAACATCTCCAGCCATAATTAACATTTGCTGGATTATTTTCGACCATATTAATTTCTTCAAATTCATTTTGACCGACATCAGCAATCCATAAATTACCATTCTCGCTGTCAAACGAAAATTTCCAAGGATTTCTAAGTCCAACACTCCATATTTCATCCCCATAAGGGTTATTCTCAGGAATTGAATAAGCACCGCTGTTTACATTAATTCTAAGCATTTTTCCAAGCAATGATCCTGTACTTTGTGAATAGTTTTGAGGGTCGCCACCACTTCCACCATCACCCATTCCAATATATAGATTTCCATCAGGACCAAAATTTATACACCCTCCGTTATGATTTCCATAAGGCTGGTTGATAACTAATAAAACAGTTTCACTTTCATTAGCAATATTTTCATCTGTGCTTACTGAAAATTTTGATATAGTTGTATCACCGCTATTATTGGTGTAGTTAACAAAAAAAAATGGGTTTTCAGGATAATTTGGATGGAATGCTAATCCTAATAAGCCACGTTCGTTAGCATTTGTTGAAACTCTATCTTCTATGTTTAAAAAAGGAGTTGAATTTACACTGCCGTCGGGGTTTAAAATTTTAATTTTTCCTGATTTTTCAACTACAAAAAGTCTTTCATCTCCTGCATTTTTGATTTCTACTGGACTACTAAAAGAGGGGCCAAAGGATTCTAAAATTACACTTTGTGAAAAACTAAAATTGGAAAATAGAATGATGAGTATAAGTAGTTTAAATTTATTCATTTTGAAATTTGTTTTAAAATTAGTTTGACAGCTCCCTTATGTTTATTAAAATAATCAGAATTATTTTTTGACATTCTATTTATTTCATCATTATTATTTAATATTCTTTCAAGAGAATTATCTAATTCGTTATAGTTAGATATACTAATCATACCTTCGTTTTTAATCATATCTTTAGCTTCGTCAAATTTATCATAGTTTTTACCTATAACAATGGGTTTTGAAAAATAGGCTGGCTCCAACGTATTGTGCAACCCTTTTTCCCCCATACCTCCACCTACATAAGCTATTGTGCAGAAAGAGTATAATGATGATAACATGCCAATATTATCAATTATTAAACATGAAAAATCATTTTTATTTTGATTTAATTTTAATTCTGAAAAAAGAATAGATTTTTTTTCAATTTTTTGTTTTATTCTATTGCAGTTTTTTGCGATTTCGTGAGGGGCAATTATATATTTATAATCTTTTTCGGATTTATTTATATATTTTATAATTAACTTTTCATCTTCTTCCCATGTGCTGCCAAAAACAATACATTTTTTATTATTTATAAATTCAGAAATAATTTTATTCTCTTTATTGTTTAAACTTGGGATAATACTATCAAATCTTAAATCTCCACAAATAAATACATTTTTATTTCCGATATTTTTAATTAGCTTTTGAGATTTTTCATTGGAAACAAAAATTGCATCTAATTTTTTTATTGCAGAATTGAAATTAATTATCTTTTTCAAGAAGTTATATCGAAAATTACCACCAATAGAATAAACTTTAGAACCATTCAGTTTCGCATGACTAATATAATTCGGCCATATTTCATTTTTAATGAATATTGTAATTTTAGGAGCTATTGTGTTATAAAAATTTTTCAAATTTTTGTTTGTTTCAAAGGGAAGGTATATAACACAATCAAATAAATTTTTATTGGCATTTTCATAACCAGAAGGAGAAATAAATGATAAAAGAAATTTATAATCAAAAAATTCTTTTTTCAAATTAATTGTTAATGCCTCTGACATAAGATATTCACCATATGATGAACAATGAATGTGAATAATTTTATCATCTTTCAAAAATGATTGTTTCAGTTTTGAAAGACTCATACTTCTTCCCTTGACTCCTTTAGATATTTTCTTAGAAAATGGAGCAATACAGCTTAATAAAACCTCAAATATTTTGATTAACAGAGAATTAATAATCTAAATTTTAAACAAAAGTAACCAAAAATAAATATTATATTAGATAGTCTTAAATCTATATTCTCATGAAGAAATTATTGTTTCTGTTTTCAATGTTTTGTATGTCAATTAATGCTCAAGATTATTATATCCACGCAGGCAAGCTATTTGATGCTGAAAAGGGGAAGATGTTAAATGATATGACTGTAATTGTATCAGGTAACAAAATCAAAGAAATTTCAAAAGGATTTAAAACACCAAATAGATTGGAAGATAAAGTAATAGACTTAAGTAATTCAACTGTAATGCCTGGATTTATTGATTTACATGTTCATATCGAAAGTGAATATAATCCAGAAAAATACCTAAACACATTTACAGCTGAAGAATCTGAAATGGCTTTTAGTTCATTGAAATTTGCAAAACGTACATTAATGGCAGGTTTTACTACTGTTAGGGATTTAGGTGGGTCTGGAGTAAATATTTCATTGAGAAATGCTATCAATAAGGGAGAAGTAATCGGTCCTAGAATTTTTACTGCAGGAAAAGCTATAGGAACAACTGGCGGACATGCAGATCCGACAAATGGATGGAAAAAAAGTTTAGCAGGAGATCCAGGTCCCCAGCAGGGAGTTATTAACGGGATAGATGACGCTAGAAAAGCCGTTAGACAAAGATATAAAGATGGCGCAGACGTTATTAAAATTACTGCAACTGGAGGAGTTATGAGTATTGCTAAAAATGGACAAAATCCACAATTTACAATAGATGAAATAAAAGCAATTTGTGAAACAGCTAAAGATTACGATATGATTGTCGCTGCTCATGCTCATGGAGATGAAGGAATACAAAGGGCAGTTAAAGGTGGTGTAACAACCATTGAACACGGAACTTTATTAAGTGAAGAATCTATGCGCTTAATGATTGAACATGGAACTTATTATGTTCCAACAATTACGGCTGGAAAAGAAGTTGCAGCTAATGCAAAAATTCCTGGATATTATGATGAATTAGTTGTTCCAAAAGCTTTGGCAATAGGACCAAAAATTCAAAATACAACTTCTAAAGCTTATCAAGCTGGTGTTAATATAGCATTTGGTTCAGATGCAGGTGTATTTCCACATGGTAAAAATGCCAAAGAATTTATATATATGAATGAAGCTGGTATTCCAGTTATTGAATGTCTTCAGTCAGCTACAATTATAAACTCTAAAATTCTTTCTTTGGAAAATGAAATTGGACAAATTAAAGAAGGTTTTATTGCTGATATAGTAGCTACAAGATTAGATCCAACGAAGGATGTAAAAACCCTTGAAAATATAATTTTTGTAATGAAAGAAGGAGAGGTTTATAAAAATTAATTCCTTCTTTTAAAGCTTGATATTAGAATTAAAATCATTCCAGTTGTAACCGATAGGTCAGCAATATTAAATATTCCTGTTTTGAATATTCCTCCTAAATTTATATACAAAAAATCGGTTACAGACCCATAAACTATCCTATCAAAAATATTTGCAACTCCACCTCCTATAATTAAGGAGAAACCAATAATTGAAATTTTGTCTAATGTTTTATCTATATATGTGTATATAGTTATTGATATTAAAACAACTACGGGTAAAATAATTAGTAGAAAAACCCTTGGAATTTCTGAAAGTTCGCTTCCCATTCCTAAAAATGCGCCAGTATTTTCAACTTTTATTAATGTAAAAATATCACCAATTATACTCGTTTCATTATAACTTTCAAAGTTATTTCTAACCCATATCTTTGAAATTTGATCAATAGAAATACTTAATAAAACAATTAACGTGATTAATATATGTCTAACTTTATTATTCAACATTTTCCAAATTTAACGAACTACAATTAATATCTCTGTTTATTTTTCTTACTAATCCTTGTAAAACTTTGCCAGGACCAACTTCTATAAATTCATTTGCTCCATCAGTAATCATATTATTCACAGATTGAGTCCATTTTACAGGACTTGTAAGTTGCGATATTAAATTTTTTTTAATTTCATTTTCACTTGAAAACGGCAAACCATTAACATTTTGATAAATCGGGCAAATTGGGCTATTGAAAACAGTTTTATTAATTGCATCTTCAAGCTCGTTTTTTGCCTGTTCCATCAAAGGAGAGTGAAATGCACCTCCTACAGGCAATACAAGTGCACGTCTTGCTCCAGCTTCTTTAAATTTTTCACAGGCTAATTCGATAGAATTAATTTGACCTGAAATAACTAATTGTCCAGGACAATTATAATTAGCTGCAACCACAACACCTTCAATTTCTTCACATATTTTTTCAACTAAATTATCTTCTAAACCCAATACTGCCGCCATTGTTCCAGGATTATTTTCACATGCTTTCTGCATTGCATTTGCTCTAATTGAAACTAGTTTTAATCCGTCTTCAAAGGAAATTGATTTGTTTATAACAAGTGCTGAAAATTCACCTAATGAATGTCCTGCAACCATTTCGGGTGTAATTTCATTTTCTTTTGTTAGAGCAAAAATAACTGAGTGTAAAAAAATTGATGGCTGTGTCACTGAAGTTTGTCTAAGGTCTTCACTAGTACCATTAAACATGATATTGCTGATTTTGAATCCTAAAATCTCATTCGCAATGTTAAAAAAATCAGCAGCAGTTTTTGAAGAATCAAATAAATCTTTACCCATACCTGGAAATTGAGCTCCTTGCCCTGGAAAAATATATGCTTTCATTAATTGTTTTTTATATAAGTTTCATAAGTAAATGAATATTTGTGATTTTCATCTGTCTCTTGCTTTTCTGAATTTACCAATTTCCATTTTGTTTCATCAATTTCTGGAAAAAAAGTATCTGCTTCAAATTTTTCATGAACTCTAGTCAATTCAATCTTGTTACTAAAATCCATGGCAAGTTTGTAAATTTGTCCACCGCCAATAATAAATGGATTTTCATCGTCTTCTGCAGCTTTTAAAGCATCATCAATATTATTAACAACAATAACATTTTCTTGAAAAGAATCATTTGATTTGTTAGAAATAATAATATGTCTTCTATTGGGTAATAATCCTGGAAATGAGTCAAAAGTTTTTCTACCCATTATAATAGAGTGTCCTGAAGTTAATTCTTTAAATCTTTTTAAATCATTAGGTAAGTTCCATATCAGATTATTGTTTTTCCCAATTGCATTGTTTTCAGCAGCGGCAACGATAATAGTAATGGTTTTTTTCTTCATCAAAATAAATTAAACGGCAACTTTTCCTTTTATATGGGGATGCGGATTATAATTTTCAAGACTAAAGTCTTCAAATTTAAAGTCAAAAATATCTTTAATTTGATTATTCATTTTAATTGTAGGTAATGTTCTGGGTTCTCTTGTTAGTTGTAATTTCATTTGCTCAAAATGATTACTGTAGATATGTGCATCACCAAATGTATGAACAAAATCCCCTGGTTTTAAGTTACATACTTGTGCAATCATAAGGGTTAGTAATGAATAAGAAGCAATGTTAAATGGGACACCAAGAAAAATATCAGCACTTCTTTGATATAATTGGCATGATAGTTTCCCGTTAATAACATGAAATTGAAAAAATGCATGACAAGGGGGTAAGGCTGCTTTACCGTTTGCTACATTAGTTTCAAAAGATTGAGATGTGTCTGGTAAGACTGAAGGGTTCCATGCCGAAACTAGATGTCTTCTACTACTAGGATTTTTCTTTAAATCATAAATTAAGTTTTTTATCTGATCTATACCGTCATTATTCCAGTTTCTCCACTGAAATCCGTAAACAGGACCTAAATCACCTTTTGAATCAGCCCATGCATTCCAGATATTTACACCATTTTCTTTTAAATATTTAATATTTGTATCCCCTTTTAGAAACCACAATAGTTCATATACAATTGACTTTAAATGGAGTTTTTTTGTTGTAACCATTGGAAAGCCTTCACTTAGATCAAATCTCATTTGATACCCAAAAACACTTTTTGTTCCTGTACCAGTTCTATCTTCTTTTGACGCTCCGTTTTTGAGTACGTGTTTTACTAAGTTTAAATATTGTTTCATATCTGATGGTAAAAATAAATAATCCTCCAAATGAAAGCGATAAAGTGAAATAAAAGTTATTAACTTTTTAACCGATAATCATACCTGCTATTGTAGCAGATAGAAGTGAAGCTAAAGTCCCACCAATTAAGGCTTTAAATCCAAAATTTGATAGATTTTTTCTTTGCTTTGGCTCTAATGCTCCTATACCTCCAATCTGTATTCCAATTGACGCAAAATTTGCAAATCCACAGAGCATATATGTTGCAATAATTATTGATTTTTGGTAATTCAAGTGAATTAAATTTGATGCATCTTTTAAATCAGACAATTGAATATATCCAATGAATTCACTTGCAGCTAATTTTATTCCTAATAATTGCCCCATTAAAGTAATATCTTCTTTAGCTACTCCGATTAACCACATTACCGGTGCAAAAATATATCCTAAAATAAGTTCCAATGATAATTCTGAATACACAGTTTTATCACTAATCCAATCATTTAGATTTATTAGGTCACCAAAGCCGCTTAATAAATAATTAATCAAAGCTATAAAGGCTATAAAAACTAAAAGCATTGCAGCTATATTTGCAGCTAACTTTAGCCCTTCAGATGTTCCAATTGAAATCGCATCTAAAAAATTAGAACCTATTTTATCTTGAGAAACCTCTACATTAGAATCAATTTTTTTAGTTTCTGGATAAAGTATTTTAGATATTACGATAGCTCCTGGTGCAGCCATTACTGAAGCTGTTAGAAGATGTTTTGCATAATAAATCTTTAGTTCAGGGTCTTCTCCTCCAAGAAATCCAATATATGCCGCAAGAACTCCACCTGCAACCGTTGCCATTCCTCCAATCATTACTAGTAGAATTTCTGATTTTGACATTTTTTCAAGGTATGCCTTTATCATTAGAGGTGATTCTGTTTGTCCTAGAAATATGTTTCCTGCTACACTTAGACTTTCAGGTCCTGAAACTCCAAGTAGTTTTGATAATAGTAGAGCCATTACCTTAACTATTTTTTGAATAATTCCTAGGTAGAATAAAATTGAAGTAAGTGCAGCAAAGAAAATTACTGTTGGAAGAATTGAAAAAATAAATACATTTCCAAAATTTTCAGCACTGACTAAATCACCAAATAAAAATTTTGTTCCCTCCATTGTAAAATCAAGGATTTTTACAAAGACTTTTCCAGCACCTTCAAATATCATTTTTACCCAAGATATTTTTAAAACCCCAACAGCTAAAATTAGCTGAAGTATTAGCCCAGTAGCGGCAGTTTTCCAATTTATTGCTTTTTTATTATTTGAAAGTAGATATGTTGCGAATATCAAAAAAGTAATGCCTAAGATTCCTCTAAAGAAGCCTTCAGTGGTAAAACCAGTACTAGGAATTATATTATGTTCTTGTGCAAAGACAATATTATTGCTTAATATAAATAATAATAAAGAAAAACATATTTTTTTATTATCTGTTAGAAATTTCATCTCTTATTTTTGCTGCTGATTCATAATTTTCATTTTGAACAGCATGTTTTAATAGGTCCTCCAACTCTTTGATTGACTTTTCTTTTAAATCAGAGTTTGTGATTTCAGAATTTTGCTCTGAAAACAATTCTTTTAACAATGATTTTTCGTCAATTTCTGTTTCAACTTGTATCACAACACCTGCCTTTTCAAGAATATTTTCATAAGTGTAAATCGGAGCTTCAAATCTGATTGCTAATGCAATTGCATCACTAGATCTAGAATCAATAATTTCTTCTATGCCATCTCTTTCACAAATCACACTTGAATAAAAAACACCATCAACAAGTTTATGAATTATTACTTGCTTTATTTTAATATCAAATCTTATACAGAAATTTTTAAATAAGTCGTGAGTTAATGGTCTAGGAGGTTTAATCTCTTTTTCAATTGCAATTGCGATCGATTGAGCCTCATTGGTTCCAATTACGATTGGTAATTTTCTCTCCCCCTCAATTTCACTTAAAATTAATGCATAAGCACCGTTTTGGGTTTGACTGTAGGAAATTCCATTAATTAATAATTGAATAAGATTCATATAGTAAAACTAATGTTATTTTTTATTTAAAAAAATAAAGCTTAATCATTTACAGATTTAAATTCTTTTAGTTTGTCAATTAATTTTGGAACAACTTCAAAAGCATCCCCGACTATACCATAGTCAGCTGCTTTGAAAAAAGGAGCATCAGGATCAGTATTGATTACAACTTTAGTTTTGGATGAATTTACACCAGCCAAATGTTGAATAGCTCCAGAAATTCCAATAGCAATATATAAATTTGATGAAACTGGCTTACCTGTCTGTCCAACGTGTTCACTATGCGGTCTCCATCCTAGGTCAGAAACTGGCTTAGAACATGCAGTAGCCCCTCCTAAAACATCAGCTAGATTTTCAATTAAATGCCAATTTTCAGGGCCCTTTAATCCTCTTCCGCCTGAAATAACAACATCAGCATCTGCAATTGTTACTTTATTCGTTGTCTTCTCAATAGACATAATTTTATTTCTTGGAACTTCAATATTAAAGTCATAATCAATCAGTTTATGCTCGCATGGATTTTCTTTTAAACCAAAGGAATTCTTAGATAACGCTAACATACGGTTAGCTTTTAAAATTTCAACCGTTTCAAAAGCTTTGTTAGTAAAGCTATTTCTTTTAACTGTTAAAATTTCTCCATCAATCGGTTTTGAGATAACATTCGTAACATATCCAGCATCTAATTTAACGGATAGAATTCCTCCAATATATTTAGAGTTTGAGCTAGAACTCAATATGAGTGTATTACAATTTTCGTTATCAAAAATTTCACAAATACATTCAGAATATATCTCAGGATCAAAATCTTTGAGTTTAGTATTATTTGAATTAATTACTTTTTTAACCCCGTAAGCTGATAATTTTTCTGGATTTGTGGCATTAAAACATAAAGCCGTAACTTCTTTGTTTAAATCAGTCCCTATTTCAAAAGCAAAAGAAGCGATTTCAAATGCATCTTTTTTAAACTTTCCCTTATCGTCTGTTTCTGCAAAAATTAAAATTCCCATATTATATTGCTTTTGCTTCGTTATGTAATAAATCAATTAGTTTTTCAATTTCATCAGAAGATACTAAGGTAACTTCACTTTTTGGCATCGGTTTCTCAAAGCTTTTTGAATTAGTGGCATAATTATTTTCAGCTGTTTCAATAACTACCAATTCTTTTTTTCTTGCCATCATTATTCCTCTCATATTAGGAATTCTTAAATCGTTTTCTTCAACCAAGCCTTTTTGACCTCCAATAATTAAAGGAAGAGAAGTAGAAATATTTTCTTTTCCTCCTTCAATTTCTCTTGATGCTTCAACATTATTTCCAGATATCTTTAAGTCAATACATTTATCAATAAAATTTATTTTAGTTAGTGCTGAAATCATTCCTGGTACCATACCTCCATTATAATCAATAGATTCTCTTCCAGCAATTACCAAATCATATTCATTTTGTTTGATATAGTTTGTAATGTGTTTGGCAACAGAGTATCCGTCTTTTGGTTCACAATTAATTCTTATCGCCTTGTCTGCACCTATTGCCAAGGCTTTTCTTAATGTTGATTCTGTGTCTTGTAGCCCAACATTAATTACATCAACTTGGGCATTATCTTTTTCTTTAAACCATATTGCTCTAGTCAATCCAAATTCATCATTAGGATTAATAACAAACTGTACTCCAGCTTTGTCAAACTTACTGTTATTATCAGAAAAATTAATCTTTGATGTTGTATCGGGAACGTGACTTATACATACAAGAATTTTCATAAAATATATTTGTATAAAATGTTCTTCAAAGTTACTAATTTGAAGAATAAAAATCTTTAAATAATAAATATTTTTAACATATTTATGATTAAATTTATCACCTTTATTATTTTTGTCAAAAATTAGATTTTATGAGGACTATTCAATTTAGGGAAGCTGTTTGTGAGGCAATGAGTGAAGAAATGAGAAATGATGAAAGCATCTTTCTAATGGGTGAGGAGGTTGCCGAATATAATGGTGCTTACAAAGCGTCGAAAGGAATGTTAGACGAATTTGGGCCTAAAAGAGTAATTGATACCCCAATTTCAGAACTTGGTTTTGCTGGTGTAGCTATCGGTTCAACCATGACCGGAAATAGACCAATTGTAGAATATATGACATTTAATTTCTCCCTGGTTGGAATAGATCAAATTATAAATAATGCAGCTAAAATAAGGCAAATGTCAGGGGGTCAATTTAACTGCCCTATAGTTTTTAGGGGTCCTACAGCTTCTGCTGGACAATTAGCAGCTACACATTCTCAAGCTTTTGAAAATTGGTTTGCTAATACGCCTGGCCTTAAGGTAATTGTACCATCGAATCCTTATGATGCAAAGGGTTTATTAAAATCAGCAATCAGAGATGACGATCCAGTAATCTTTATGGAAAGTGAACAGATGTATGGTGATAAAGGTGAAATACCTGAAGGAGAATATACAATTCCAATTGGAGTTGCTGATATTAAAAGGGATGGTTCTGATGTAACAATTGTTTCTTTTGGAAAAATTATCAAGGAAGCATATAAAGCCGCAGATGAACTTGAAAAAGAAAATATTTCATGTGAAATAATCGATTTAAGAACTGTGAGGCCAATGGATCATGATACTATTCTTACTTCAGTAAAAAAAACAAATAGACTTGTAATTTTAGAGGAAGCCTGGCCATTTGGTAATGTAGCAACTGAAATAACCTACCAAGTACAATCTAAAGCATTTGATTATTTAGATGCACCAATTGAAAAAATTAATACTGCTGATACACCTGCTCCATATTCACCGGTTCTATTAAAAGAATGGTTACCTAATAGCGAAGATGTTATAAAGGCAGTGAAGAAAGTGCTCTACAAATAATTAAAGAGTTTTTCGTAATTAACTCTATTTCACTATTTTTGCCAACTAATTAAAAAATTAACTATGGATTCAATGATGATATACATGCCAATAATCATGTCACTTTTAGGACTTTCTTATGTTTTTGTAAGAAGATCTTGGGTAATGAAACAAGATGCAGGTGACGGAAAAATGAAAGAGATTTCTGATCACATTTACGAAGGAGCTTTAGCTTTCTTGAATGCTGAATATCGTTTATTAACAATCTTTGTACTTGTAGTAAGTGCAGTTTTAGCAGGTATTTCATTTATTGTACCTACAACACACATCTTAATTGTTGTTTCATTCATATTTGGTGCATTTTTCTCTGCATACGCAGGAAATATTGGGATGAAGATTGCAACTAAAACTAATGTCAGAACTACGCAAGCTGCTAAAACATCTTTACCAAATGCACTTAAAATTTCATTTGCGGGTGGTACGGTAATGGGATTAGGTGTTGCAGGCTTAGCGGTGTTAGGTTTAACAGCCTTTTTTATCATATTTTTCAACCACTTTATGGATGGTGTTTGGTCTGCTACTGATTATGGGTCTGCAAGCGATACTATGACTATAGTACTTGAAACACTTGCTGGATTTTCATTAGGTGCAGAATCGATTGCTTTATTCGCAAGAGTTGGTGGTGGAATCTATACCAAAGCTGCTGATGTTGGTGCTGATTTAGTCGGAAAAGTTGAAGCCGGTATTCCAGAAGATGATCCTAGAAATCCAGCTACAATTGCTGATAATGTTGGAGATAATGTTGGAGATGTTGCTGGTATGGGTGCTGATTTATTTGGATCATATGTAGCAACTGTACTAGCTGCAATGGTTCTTGGAAATTATGTTATAGTAGATATGGGCGGTTCTATCGAAGATGCTTTTGGAGGAATCGGACCAATTTTATTACCTATGGCTATTGCAGGTGTTGGTATTATCATTTCATTAATAGGTACATTATTTGTAAAAATTAATTCTAACGATGCAAAAGAGGATGAAGTTATGGGTGCTCTTAATAAAGGAAATGGCATCTCAATTGTGCTGGTTGCAATATCTTGTTTTTTCCTTGTAGATTATATGCTTCCAGGAACTTTAAATATGGAATTTTTTGGCGAAGGATTAAAAGAAATTCCTTCTATGAATGTATTCTATGCAACATTAACAGGTTTAATCGTTGGATGGTTTATTTCAGCAATTACTGA
>Ga0115013_10000835_pt1 | contig 18257 bp, 16 predicted proteins | sample SouAtlMetagenome_2_FD_88686 | JGI IMG/M metagenome (GOLD analysis project Ga0115013, IMG submission 88686) | Marine eukaryotic phytoplankton communities from Atlantic Ocean - South Atlantic ANT15 Metagenome | ecosystem: Environmental > Aquatic > Marine > Oceanic | place: South Atlantic Ocean...
CTGGACGGAGCTCCTCAATAGGCACACCATTTGTCAACTCTGAAGGGAATGGTGGGTTGTGGTATATGTGAGCACTTCCCTCAACGTAGTATGGATTTGGATCGTTCTTATATACGTATTCTTTGCTGGTGGGATTTGCTTCCTTTCCCTTATATGACGTTTGTCCCTTGGGGGCATATGTTGGCTGTCGTGGAGTACATATCCTCCTAGGCCGACTCTTTGATGCCGATGTGCTTGGAGTTTCTTTGCGTTTGAGCCCGCCTCTCGATGACGGTTTTTCTCTCCCTTGCTGTGTCATTTGGAGGTATTGTCTGAATCAATCGGGAAAGAGTATTGTCAATATGTCCTCGTCGGATGCCTCCTTTCGAATTAATGTCACAGTGGTAGATGCTAGTTGTGGGATGGACTTCGAAATACACAATGTAGTTGAGAGCAACAATATCTTACCATACACCGTTCGAACAAAAACGCTGAGGTCCCCAGGTCCGTGTATTCCGTGAGCGCCGTGGATCTGTGGACTTTTGCTTGGAGGCTCTAGTCCATTGGATTATTTGTGTTGGGCGTCCCTGGTGATCAACAATTTGGATCCTACGTGTCACATTACTTAAAGGAGACGTATGTACAACTGGTAGGGTCTCTTTGGATTCTATGACATTACTGGGGAACGCGTATGTAAAGCTGGTAAGGTCTGCATGCAGGCTCGCACACGCAGCGCTCCCCTTGTCGCTAGCAAAAATCCCGGTACAAATCCCCGGGGAGACTCCCCTGCGATACAGTCTTTGGACCGTAAATCCATGATACATTGCTGCCGTAAATCTATAGTGAAAATTAACGAGTGATCCAAAATGACACAAGGCATTTTTGATTCGAACTAGAAATATTAGCCCACTACTACTCAGTAGCATTGCTCGATGACCACGACGATAGGGGACTTTGCAAACGTGGAGGGAATCGGTAAAGTTTACACGGCGAATAGCCCAAAGGAGAGAGCTCCTCCACCTATTCGGAACACTTTTAAAGAATAAGTGGTAGCTTCGACTGACGTCTGAGAATAATTTTGAGCACCCATTTGGCAGCATTTGCTAAAACCTATTTGCATCCCTACCTTTCGAACTGGGGACCTAGAGGCACATGTTGCGATTAAAAACCAAAACATCCGGGGGTTTGCTTTTAAATAACGACCCGTGCATGGTTGCAAAGGAGATTGGTGCGAATGCAAACAGGAGACAGCGAGTTGTGGGGGCTAGACATGCGTTTTACAGCAACACATTGGTTGGTGGATGGAGGGAGACTATTGCCAAAACTGCAATAAAACCACCAAAGTCTGGCCACATGGCCACCCAATGTGACAACACGCGTTGTATACAGTCACAAGCAAAAGGGCATACAGCAATGTTATACTACGATGGTAGCTGGGATCTAGTGGTGATTAAAAAGTTGTTGGATAGAGGACTTACAGTACAAAAACTTGTTGAAAGCAATGGCAACTTGCGTCTTTCAAATCCTCAATTTCTGGGTAACGAACAACTTCGCAACGAAAGTATCTTCTATTTTGTTAATGTGTACAGCCATGATGACTGTTCAAAATCTCTCTCCCAATACCCAGCTACACTCCCACCAAGTGGCCACATCCAGGGGGCATCCACGCCTAGCTTGTACAAAGATCTACAACGAAGCAAGCCTCCCAAGGAGCTGGGTAATCCCCACACCATGGAGGAGACTCCGAAGGAGCCTAAGGGGGGGCTGCAGGAGTCTAAGGAGGGTTTGGAGAGGTCCAAGGAGAGTAAGAGCCACACCAACCCAAGGGACCTCTTTGGATGCCAAACCTTACAATCACAATGGACTACTATTTATGTACCAAGCAATCTGGAGTCACCAATACAGGATAACTTATCAGGACACAGCAAATGTGTGTTTGTCCCTTCTCCATCAAGTCCTGAGCCAGTCCAAGGAATAACCAAAGAATCCCATTTCCAAAAGTGGAGGTACTACAAGATATTGGCTTCTGACCTTGGGTCGATAGATCCATTGGGAGTCACATCTCCCCAGGAGGAGTTGGCAAAACTAAACAAGGGGTGGGTGGACCTATTGCGAGTAACCCACTCTGACACTGCCGTCAGGTTTGTAGTCACAGACAAGATGGACGAGGTACAAGCTGGACATTCTTCCCAAATAGATGGGTATCCATACAAATTGGATATTCCAAACAAAGACAACCTGGGACTAGGAGGTGCTGTTGTTTCAATGTGGACTAAACAAGATGAGGATGATCCCACCTTTAGCTTTGGTGGTGTGCAGGCGATGCAAGATGCTATAGGCAAAGGCTTTGGTCCCAGAGACAGATCATCCCCAATCGGTACAAATGCTTACTTCGGACCGAGACAAAGTTCTAGACCACATGCCAGCCCATTTGCATTGGATGAAGACCATATTTATTTTGGTGAGTATCATCGAGCTGATTGGCATCACACAGAGGACCTCTTTAGGATCAAACGCAAGCTCCTAAGAGCATCCCAGGCTGTACCAAGGATTGCGAATAACATCAACTCAGGGTATATCAATTTCATTGGTTCCGAAACCTGCAGTCTCCGCACCATTTGGACTTCAGGGACAACCAGGCGGACTTCAAAAAAAAGAGACATGTCAGGGGGGGTTGTTTTGTCAGAGCATAAAGTCAGAGGGACAACTGACTGCGTTGGGTTTGCCAACATGCCACATGAAGACTTGTGTGATCTGTTGCCAGAAGAAGTAATAAAATACTTTTTTTTATCCATAAAAAAAAGTCGGCGAAAGAATAAATCTGCTGCTCGACGTCGCTACATTAAGAACATTGAGAAGATCCAAAAGCTGGTTCACCTTGGCCTACCAACAACATGTGGATATAATGTCCTGTTTGGGGACGGTGTTACATCAGTAGACCAAAGGGTTAGTGCCCGAGAATGCACCAATGCTTCATTTGCAATGTTCCATTTCGCAATGCCCATAGAACACAAAACGGTGCATCACTTTTGTGGTTGGTCTTTCCATCACATGACGACGTTGCCTGGGGACCACGAAAGGAGCCTTTGACAATAAATTATTAGACATAAAATAAAGCAGCAAGAAATTATTTAGCGCTATTATTTGCTCGCAGTGCACACGGATTTTCAAAAAATCTAGCCAATCGAATACAAAGCATCCGGTTGTTGCGTTTGGCTCCCAAGCCAATGTGCACAACGGATACCCTACACTAAAAAGCGGAATCACAAAATGAACTTTTTACAATAGATTTAGATTTACTTGGTCCATGTCCCTTTGGATCCCATCTATCCCCAAAAGCAGTGTTCGCTACGCCCATACCAACTGCAGATAGGTGACCAGCGATGGATGACACCCAATTACTCAACAGCGAAAATGTTCCGCCGTTCTATTCGAACCAAACTTTTGTATCCTCGTTGTCAACCCCGACGCCGTTGGGACTGAAAAGCAAAGCGGAAATTCTGGCAACCGAGTTTGATGAACACCACCAGCTCGTGGAGAACACGGAATCAGTGGAATGCAAGCAGGTCTTGGGCGACGTGGTGTCCTACTACCAGCGGGAGGTTCGTGGCTATTGCGTTTTTTGCAAAAAGGAGAAAAGCCGATACTTTTGCCCGACTTGTGATCCTGGCAACCACAAGAAAGCATGGGTCTGCACCGATGGACAGTGCAAGATTAAGCACCGGGAGAGGGTGGAGGACAACGTGGTGGTAAGCTGCAGCCTCAGTGAGGACCTGCCGGCTTGATCCTCGGTCCGCCGTCAAATCTTCGATCCCGAAATTTTCGCCGAAATACTGTCTGGATTCCAGCGATATTCCCACGAACAAAGGCTCCTGTCACCATTCCGCTTGCATAAACCCCTTCAATATACATACAATTAGTTATATAGTGACTTGGAACTGTGTTAAAAGCTTGTTTTCTTCACTTTATCTGCAGACTACCATTGTCATAAACCATATTTTCAGCGAAAAAAAATTTTTCACCTAGTATTTGTTAGTGAAAATGACTTCGGCGATTTCGTAAAAAATCAGGTCTGTGTAGGTCTGTGGTCCGTAGGTCTGCACGCGCACGTGTAAGCACTAGACGAATGACTGAATTCCGCGGCGAGATAATAATTATTCATGGTGACTGCAATTTTTTGTTGTTCTTGTCTGGCATATATAATATATGTCCTTTTTGATCGTATGTTGCGAGGGACATAGCTGACAAGCCCAAAACAGAGGTATGCACTCTGATGCCATTAGGAGCCCTTGAAATACTCACCTGATTGCCATTGAGGAATCAACCAAGGTAGTATCGACCGCGAAAATTGTAGATGATGACAGCTATACAAGACGACAAACCAATGAGCAGCAAACGACAACGAAGAAAAATCCGATTTCATGAAAGAGTACAGTTCAAAACAATACGACACGTTTCGGAGTTTTCGGATGACGAAATCAATCATGGATGGTACGACAAAGATGATTTCAACCGCATGTCGGAGAACGTCTCAGACATTGCTAAATTGATTTCAGAAGGACAAACAACTTTAGATGGAGAAGAACTGTGCACACGAGGCTTGGAGCACATCGTAGAAGAAGAACTAGCAGATTACCGTGCCGAGAAAATGATCAACTCCATCGATGCTGTATTAGATGAGCAAGAAGAACAGTGGGACGAAGGGAAGGAAGAACCGGGATTAATTGCAGAATTATATGCTGAATATGCTAAACCGCTACTTAGAGAGGCGCACTTGATTGGGTTGAAAGATGCTGAAGAAGGCTACAAAACATGGGATGATTTACTAAATGAAGAAGAATACCAAAAACTGACTGTAAAACGCACAGATCTGGATGGTAATGGGGACATAGAAAAATTAGAGAAATCAAAGAAGAAGAAAGTCCAAGCCTCAAAACACTCTGCAAACGAAGATATGTTGAAGACGAAAATGAAGAAGAACCGAGTCAAAAAATCAGATACCAAAGAGCAATTCGTTCCTAGATCTCCGACTTATTCCAATAATGTAATCAAAACAGGAACCGAAAAGAAAAAGAAGAAGAAAGTCAAGAAAAAAGACAAAGCCTCCTCATCACCACAATCATATACAGATGATTCATTCTCATCATCGTCGTTACAATCCTCGGCCTCATCACAAATGTCTTTCGTAAAAATGCAGAATAGTATTAGCAGCATAAATTCGTACTCATTGAGAGATACGAGTATGAATTCGACCTCAGATGAATTCGATACGATACCAGAAACAGAGAAAATCAGTCCTGCCAAAGGAAAAGGATTCTCGTCGACACTAACGAAGAAGAATACCACTCTTCTCAAACAGAAAAACACAGTTCCGCTGCAAAATGGCGTAAACAAACCCGCGAAGAATAACAAACCTATCACACAGAAAGCGGGGAAAAGAATGCATCTAAGAAGGTCTGCTTCAGATCGCAAATATGGAAAATATGGGTCAGAGATGTCCCCTTTTACCTTTCGTAGAGATGGCTCTCTCACGTTTCGAAGACCTGACGTTGAAAAGCTAAAGCGAGAGGAAAAAGAAAAAAGGAAGAGTTGTGTCTTGGATTCATTGACTACATTTTCTTTTGGTGATGAAGACGAAGATGATATTCTAGCTGGGATTCTTTCAGGCAGATAAACTACGATTCTCACACAATTTTAAGCAGAAGCTATGAAGAGATTAAAATAGTTGAGCAAAAGAACCTTTTTATGAATCGATTGGATCAATTTTTGGGAACATCTTTTGCAATTTAATAGAATCAGTGCCTTATAAAACAAACTTTTGATCTTTACTTTACGATAATGAAGTACTGTACAGCAATCTTCGTTTCAGATGCGATCCATTTAGGACAAAATTATGAGCGACAAAGTACCGTAGCGTTTCATCAATAAACTGAGTAGCGAAAGAAGTTGCCATAGACCGGGTATTTGATGCCTTCCCCTCCGTTTTTCAACATCGCAATATCGATGTTTTGTCTACATTTGATATTGTGAAAATAAAAATATAGGATAAATAGTAAAATTCTTATTTACCTAATACACTATATTTGTGCCCACCGGCCGGTGCTTTTGCTCCTACTCGTAAGGTCTCTTCGTTCAGTAATCGTTTTATTTCGACAACACAATTTTTCAAAACTATTTCACTAGTAGCCTCAAGATGTAGATATAGACGGCGTTTTCCTTCTTCAGCCGTTTGTCCCGGCGCAATGTAAACACCTTTCAGTGTTACTGCAGTCTGAAACTCATCTTGCAGTCGGGTAGTTGTCTCCTTTTGGGTGACCTTCCAACGGGCTTCTCGGGGGTAATCGTTGATCTCGAATTCTTGTACAAAGTGATTCGTACCCATTTGTACTGGTCTACCTAGAGATGGATCATTCTCTTCACCTTCCTTAACAATACCAGCTCTTCGTAGGATAGCATCTTTCATTCCAGGTAGCGCTAGCAACTCAGGAGTCAATTTAGCATGAAGTTCTAAGGCCTTGTCAGCATCTGAAACTTCTGATGTATTCCCTTCTTTGTCATCATTCTGGGTAGTGTCAAACCCCTCATTGTCTTTGTCAAAATGAGGATCCTCGTCATCAGGATCCAAAAGGCCTGCTTCGATCAATGCTTGTCGTTTCTCACTTTGCACAATCTTTTGGGCTTCTGACATCTCTGACTTATCATAGGTGTATCCTCGACCTTTGAAACCAGACCCTGCAAACTTTGCCTCTCCTTTTGCAACTTTTTCCTTGAACGAGTTGGACAATGCCACTAGTGATGATGAGATATTCTCAGACTGGCCAACTTCAGATAATGCCCGAACAATGTTCGGCGCATATTTTGCCTCGTCTGCTGAGTTTACCATCGTGTACGCAACTCCTTTGTTTTTTGCACGGCCTGTGCGACCAACTTGATGGACGTATGCTTCAAGATGGTTTGGACACGAATAATTTATCACACAGCCACATGATTGGACATCAAGTCCACGCCCGGCAACTCCGGTCGCTACGAGAATATTTGGTCCGTCTTTTTGCTTGAAGTCAGAAATAGTTGAATCGCGATCTTCTTGTTCTTTCCCCCCATGGAGACTTAAAGACACGTATCCATGTTCGAGCAGCTGTTTAAACAGGTTGTCGGCCCTTATCTGAGTGTCTACAAAAATAATAGCCTTTGTCTTCTCGTCAACATTATCTCCAAGAAGCTGAAGCAATCTAAAAAATTTATCATCCTCTTCTACAAGCTCGGCGTACTGTATGACATTATCAGACGCAACAGACCTTCCTCCCACAATTATTTCAAGCGGATACATTAATGATTTTCGGGCGAGATTTTCGACTGTTTTTGGAAAAGTAGCACTGAAAAGGACTGTTTGACGATCTGGTCGGACTGCAGCTAAAACGGCTGAAATTTGGGGAGCAAATCCCATGTCGTACATTCGGTCGCCTTCATCCATGACTACATACGTTACACGTTGTAATGAGAGTAGCTTCCCTGATTGCATCGTCAATATATCAATAAGCCTTCCGGGAGTTGCTACGACAACATGAGCTCCACGCTTGAGGTCCGCAATCTGTTCTGCAACACTGGCACCACCATAGATTGCAGCCGACCTTCAATTGTTGAAAAAAAAAAAATCAATAAAATGCGTCAGTGAGTATACGACGAAAGAGATTATTTTCATTCCGACCAATGTACTCCATCGCAACAAAATAGACGATGTTAGACAATTAATTAGGTAAAGTCCTTGGTTATCGAACAAAACCATTGTCAATGAGAAATAAACGTCGGAAGCCTTCTACTAAACGTATTCTGACGTAAATGGGCCAACGTTAGCACCGAAAGAACGAATCAAAATGCGAAGGCATGATTTATACCATTCATTTTCCAATGGGAAACTTACTTAAATCCCAGAGGCTTTGTATACGATTTGCACACCAGATGAATCTGATACGCCAGTTCCCTTGCAGGGGCAAGGATCAATCCGATCGGTCCAGATTCATGGGGTTCGAGTGGAGGTTGATCTTAATGAAATGGAGGAGGGAATCAATAAGTGCGATTGTAAAAATTCTGATGAATTCTTTGACGCGGAAAATAAAAAGCATACGTACCTTTGATATGCCGAAGCATAGGCAATAGATATGAGAGAGTTTTCCCACTACCAGTCTTTGCAACGCCTATCACATCCCTTCCGGCCTGACATTTCCAAAAAATTTGAAGAGTTTTGAGGAAAAATAAGAAATAATGAGTAAGCACACAATTGCAATGAGACTCGTTCTAGACTCAAGAAAAGATTGATTACATAACTGTAAATGGACAATTAAAAAACAACGACTTACCATAATGCATGGAATGCACTGCGCTTGGATCGGAAATGGTGTCAAAATATTATTCTTTTCGAGTAGTGCTATGATTCGTTCTGATAGACCGCATTGTTCGAATGAGGAAACGGGAGCTGGCGCACCACGTCCGCGGACCTTGACTTTGAGTTTCCCTCTTAAATTCGCTATTTCATCACTTGATAATTTTGCTAAGTCTCGTGGAACAATGTACAGGTTCTTCTTGAAGGGGATATAGTCAACCTTTGAATGATCGACACTTTTGAGCTCCTTTTTCTTGTTTAATTCTGCTAGAACCTGGAGTGCATCGGGAGCCGCCATAGCAGCATCGAGATTACGTTCTGCCTCCTCCATTACACCACCCTCAATGTCATTGTATAGGCGCCCAATTTCAGGGGCACTAAGTTTTTCCGCCATGCTTCGAGCTGTTTCAGCTTCTCTTTTGAGATCTTTGAATTTCTGCTCTCGTCGTGATTTCTCGCTTTTGACTTCGGCAGCCAAGACAGCCTGCGTTTCGTTTTCTTCGTGCTTTTCCTCTGGTTGTGAAGCAGTCGCGGATTTTAGTGCCTCGATAAATGCTCTACGAGCTTTATCTTCGCTCTCGGATTCGATGTTTGTGACCTTATCGTCGTCGTCAGTCTCAGCTTCTGAAACCCCACTCTCCCAATCGCTGGGTGTATAAAATGCATCAGGATTAGCTTGCTTAGCTTTAGAGAGTTTTATTGGTTTTAAGTTCTTCGTTACAATCGACAATTGAGTAATTTCATCTGATGTAATTATTCCACCTGAGATAGGCAATGATTTCGGATTCTGAGGGGTTTGCTTGGAAACCCTCATCATGCTACCGCCTACGTCTATCGAGAGCATATCCGTGCTAATACCATCACTTTTAGCTCCGACTTGTGTTGCAATAGTTCCCAATGCCCCAGCTTCAAGTTTATCCATAAATTTGTCGAGTGCATCTCCTACCGTCGGTTCTCCTTCCGGAATCTGTTGTACTGGTTTTGAATTCCCCGCAGCTGGTGAGTCGTCCCACCTTTTGCGTCGCTTTGATGGTTGTCCTTCAGTCTCATTGTTGGTATGATTCGAAAACTCTATGAAGCCGAGTCCCAATTTTTTTGTCCCCCGCTTCCCTTCGTTGTCAGAGTCGTTGCCATCGAAGTCGTCGTCATCGTCCACAACACCAAAGGGATTCGCTGAACGAGATGGTGATCGAGCAGACTTTCCGACGGTTTTCTTTTTTATCTTCTTTGATTTCAACTTCTTGGTTGCTTTTGAATTCAAAGATAACGACACTTTTACGGTTGGAGGGGGCGGAGGCGGTGGAGGAACCCTTGCTGAAAGATCATTTGTCGTTGTAATTGTTTGCTGCTGCTGTGCACTTTGTTGCCGTTTCCTCCAAGCCTCGAGACGTTTTCTTTTCCGCTCGGCCGCAGCCTCCGAGGAGTCCATAGTTGATTAATATTACGAGCATTAAAAGTGGAAGTCGACGCAGGATTTTTCAGAGATGCCAGAAGTGCTCGTTGGTGCGTTTTTGAGGCTGTTGACGACGACTCCATCGACTCAACCGACTCCACACATTTTTTGTAAAGTGCTTAAATCGATTCGAAAGAAGAGTTGACAATGGTGAACTAAAATGGCAAAAGTTTTGCTCCAATTGAACAAAATGTCCTCTATCACAAGAGACCTAGCAGCAATATTGAATCAATTATTGAGGAGGGAAAAATCAGAATGATGAACAATTAGGTACCTAACAAAATCTATTTTAGAGTAAGATGACATCTTCCAAATAGCTTCATGACAAAAACGAGCTGAAACGCCTTCCTCTAGATTCAATTTGTTTTATACTCTATTGTATCAATGGAATGCTAGTAACGTGACCGCGGAGCATATCGCCCACGCTCCGGGCTTCGACTTCTCGATCTCCGTCTTCGGCGATCACGGTCGCTTCCACCTCTGGAATAATCTCCGTATCCACCACCATAACTACCTCCCAACGGTTGTCCATCGTAATTCCCTGGTGGTTGCCCTCGACCTATCCTAGCCATTGGATGTTGCATATCGCCTGACATTGATGAGCGTGAAGCTTCCATCATTCGGCTAGGATCGAACCGCCCCGGAGCTGTCACATTCTGGTGTTTTCCGCCCAAACGCGTACCCCCTAATCCTCCTCCAAGCCTTCTCGGTAACCATGTTGGTACTGTGTGTCCCCGTTCTACATCGACGACAATTTCTCTCCCTTCAATTCTCATACCGTCGGCACCTCGGTAGGCTCTCTTCATGTCTTCCTCGTTTTCGTATTCCACGAAAGCGATACCTCGCGATTTTCCCTGCTTGTCGGATATGAGTTTGATATCTTTGACGGGACCAAATGCCTCCATTTCTCTCAATAACTTTCCCTCGGTCACTTCATATGCCAATCGCCCAACAAATAAGGTATTGTAGCAGTTCATCCCCTCATATTCACCTCCACAATCTTTTTGAAACTTGCGGTACTCGTCAACCATCGGTTTGCGTTGTTCGTTTAGTTGTTTAGAACGTGCCTCTGCCTTTCCCTTTTTAATTGTTTTTGGTGTAGGTTGTATGATTCGTTTAGGTGCCGGTGTTTTTTCAAACTTCTCGAGAAATTGGAAGACTCCCTGTGTTGGGTTCTTCCTTCGTTTACATTTTATCGGTGGAAGTTGTTTGATAGGTGGATTTGGCATGAAAGTAGCTCGAATGTGAGGAGGCATCATCATAACCGCTATTTTCATAATTTAAAAGTGAAGGAAATATTGAAAAAAAGAATTCGAAATTTACGAAGGTTAGCATCACTTCAGATTTACACAATTAATCATCACAGAGAGTTAAGCTCTCGAGAAATTCAGGTGCTACCAAAGCAAATCGTTACGACGCACCTGGCTGAGTATTGCCTCGCGACATTTGTCCTCGTGGAGTCATCTTACGGCCACTCATTGTCGTTGCGTTGCGTGTTATTTTCTTGCTACTTTATATTGAATCAACTTCTTGGGATATACCACCGGAAACCTTTGATTGCTCAGCTGCTGCTTGAAACTATATTACACTTGACAACACCACCTACCGATGCCGGCGAAAAAACACTAATTCAGAGCCTTCTCTGTTCTCGTACGTAACGCAAGTTTTTCGTGGTGGGAGGACAAAACTTCAAACCACAATTTCCGACGTTATTTTTTGAACAAAAGCACCAACAGGAGCTGATACAACATGGGATGAAATAAGTCGATGATTCTTCTTTACATCATTCATGAAATATCATAGGGGCGATACTTTTACTGACGTAACTCGTGTTGGAAAATTAGCCATCGGTATTTTCACTCTTTTGATCTCCGCTTGTAATAAATTTCAACTCGCATCTGCCATCAACAACAATCCAAAAACGAAGAACATGGATGGCAACAACTCGGCCATTGTCTCTGTTGAAGACAACTATGAACTGATGGAGAGAGATAAATCATGGTCGTCGTACTTACTCGGAACTATGTGCTGTTCATCTTGCATACAATCATTCGATTTCGAACCATGGGGAAATACGACATCAATAGTTGAGGGGGTAGCCTTCGATGTAATCGTTGTTGAGGGTGCAGGCGGAAATCTTTTTCAAAACTCTGATTTTTTGGTGAGTTTTAAGGGCAAACATGATACTGCCGGCAACAGCTCATATAAGATTGTTCTCGAAGTAGGCCAGGGAAATGACGAAGGAACGAAGGCTTGGTTTCCAATTATTCGGCAGTCCCAGCAAGTCGACGAAGATCATTACAAGAATGATGATGATAATGACTCTTTTGATGAAGAACGATTTTGGGGGTGCTGTCATCCGTCAGCGGGTAGTGTCAAGCCAAATATGCTGTCAAACTTCAGCGATGGTGGAATCGAAAGTGTCGGAGACCCATCGTCTGCTTTGAGAGCTTTCTTAAAACATGGAAGAAACCCTGTGAGGTACTTGCTTTTAGGAGAAGATAAAGTGATCGGCGTTGCCCATGCATGTGAGTCGAGTTTGTCACGATTGAATCGTCATCACGGAACCATTGTAACTCATGTTGCATACATATTCAAAAACGTTTGATCCAGCAATTTATTTGTTCAGGTACAGCGACTCCATTGTTGTTTGTGACATCGATGGAACAATTACGAAATCAAATGCGCTGGGAGTTATTGGGACGATCTTAACTCAGCAATTCGAGAAAGTTTGTCACGTCGGTATTTGTCAACTCTTGTCCAGATTGTCATCGTCTTCACGTGTCATTTACGTTACATCACGACCGATTTCCCTGGCAAATCAAACGCGTAAACTGTTGAACGGTTTGACACAAGAAAATGTAACACTCCCAAACGGCCCTTTGCTTGGTTTCGGTGGAAATTTGCCTCGGGTGCTGATGATGGAAATTATTAACAAAAACACCAACAGATTTAAAGCAGGAAAACTTTGGCAGCATGTTGTTCAGCCCTTCCGGCAGGCTGCCAACAATGATGTGTTCTATCCAATATTCATCGCAGGATTTGGAAACAATTTCATGGACATGCAATCATACCACGCAGTTGGTATGGCTCTGAATCGCATCTTCAAAATCAATGCGAGATCTGAAATCGTCACTTTTGATAATCCAAATGTGACTTCGCAATCTTACGATGGCGACCTGGACTTCCCTACTCGTCAATGGTTCAAAGATCGAATAGGAACTCAGTTTGACGGCTACACGGATCCCCAGTTAATCTCCCAACTATGCCCCAACTGACACACAGCACTTGCAGTGCGTTCAAATCATTGCGACACGGGCACGACTTACAAAATAAGAATACCATGTAGAAAGAAAGAAATTTCATCGTTAAACTTTAAAATCTTATGGATCGGAGTCAACAGCAGATAAATGACTAAAGCTATCTTCCAACTGGGATAAATATTCAAGTGCTCTCTCGTGCAAATGATGCGGTGCCATTTCCGCACACATTATCAACTTTCACCCATCCTATTTTCAATTTTCAGCTTTATCATTTCATTCTCAAATTGCATGTCTCTGTTCAAACATAAAATATAAAAATGAGAGAAGCCATTATTTTGTTGATATTTTTAATTTCAATAAGGGGGCACACCCCTTTCTTGCCTTGACGCCCCTGATTCGGAAGAAACCTTTTCTCAAAAATAGAGGAAATCTAATAAGCCCAACGCATGCTCGCTCTCGCATAAAAACTACGAGAGCCGACTACTTTACTACGCGTTAACAGATTTTTAAAGCATTCATTTCAAGGATCGAGAACACAAAAGCATTGCAATTGACCCCATAAACGTAAAGATTCCATAGATTGTTGTATAGAAACATGTCGGAAGTTGTCGGAATCACAGAGGTTCAAGAGATGGAAGCTGAAGTAAAACTTCTTCAAGCCAAGTTAGAGAAGGTGAAGTCAGCAGAAACTATGTCTACGGCATGCTCACGGATTGTAGCTTCGGTCAACTCGCCCCAGCCTAATGACGGGTTTCTGTCAACAGAAGGTAGCCCACCAAATAAATTTCACACAAATGCAGGCTCTGGCGGAGAATCCGGATGTTGTATCATATCCTAAACATATGAAAAATGAGGTTGTCAAGATCAAAGTTGCAGTAATGAATGCTCATGTCCTGGATGGAATCGTTCGGACAGAGCACAAATGATACAGTCTTATTAATTTGTTGAAAAGGTGCTGAAGTTATTAAATAGGGTGGTTGCAGAAATTTGCTTGGTTTTCTCAAGCAAGCTTTCTGAGACCAATGAGCAAAATCTTACTTGGGTTAATTACCAAGCAAGTATAAAAAATCTCGAAAGAAATATGTCTTATGTTAGTATTGAAATTCGTGCTGCATAAGGTCTTATGATTGGTCTTTAGTTACAAGTTTAATGTCTACTTTACGTTGAAATATTGATTCCCAGCAATTATATGAAGTAGTATGTGGTTACTCTACACAACATTCCTTGAGCAATTTTCTGACTCCTGGGTTGTTGATGCCTCCATTGATTCCTTATCAAAGGTTTCGACTCTCACCGAAGTGCGATGTTGTTCACTTAGATCTCGTAAGCGATTAATACAAAATTCTGCCTCGGGGTCGGGCTGCCCTCTACGATAGTTCTTGGGAATCATCGGTTTCCGCGTCAGCACTGGTTGGCGATAAGAATCCTTCTGAAATTGTAGACGCCGACCTTCAATTCCATATTCTGCTTTGTAATGCTGCTGATTCCTATCTAAGGGATCAGTGTGAGTTTCAGTATTCGGTTTCTTATTTCTGGACAACCATTCACTGACTCGATCATATTCTCGTGCGCGTTCTAAGCTTAGCTTTGTCGACGATTCTGAGAGGCAGAAATGAGCAACGTTAGAAAAAGAGCTAATAGACGGAAAAAACAATTAACACGTTCAAAACTTACTGACATAATTTCGATCAAAATATTTCATTATCCATACAGTTCCGAAAGGTAAAGGGAAGAGGAACAGGCCTTGAAATACGGCCTTCCGGGTGAGGAGATAGCCAATGAAAGTAAGTTGACCTAATAACAAAGAAAAAACGGTCTTTTGAAGGGAACCAGGAAACATAGCCCCACTTAAATAAGAGGAAAATATTGGATGAAGATTTGAGTTAGTAATGAGTAGAACAGAGAAAACTAACAGATGACGATAGAGAACTTACCCACTTTCAAACACAGGCTGATACACGTATAATATTTGTTTCTTGTAAACGATCAGAGAAAATCCAAAAAAAAGCGTTCCAAAAGGCAGGATTACCGGGCAAATGACTGCATAAGTGAAGATAATCATTATGACGAAAATCTGAGCAGGAATCTCCCATCCATACTGCATAAGTAAAGATAATCAGATGACGAAAGTGAACAAAAATATGATTAGTACCAGAAATCGAGAATACCAATAACCAGATGCATTTAAAAGTGATCTTACAAGAACATTCTCCGGTGAGTACATTTCGTCAAGCTCACGTTGTGTAAGCCTTGAAGGCGGGGAAAGGGTTCTCCTCAGACACATCTTAGACAAAGCTCCAAAACGCAAAAAGATTGTGGGCAGTCCCACAAGAATTTTTGTCACTAACAACGATACGAAGTAGCCCACCATGAAGGGCATCGATTCCCCGAGAAGACTTAGTATACTTGTTGGATGGTCAATGATGTCAGCTAGAGATTTCCATACACTACCTGCAGTTACAGAAATGTAAAGATTAAGCACCTGGAAATAAAAATAGCGCCCGAGCATGGAATTTTGTACATCCGACAATCGTTTTCGTCTCTCGTAGTTTTTAGCAAGGAATTCAAATATTACTGGCAAGACCATCGTCAAAGCAAGCAATGCTGCTACAGGAAGATAACCATTAACAAAGCGAGATATATTTCCACCTTGAATCCATTCCATTCCAGGAATCTGAGCAATGTAGTCGGCCTTTGCAAAGGCTTGGATAGCGGCCAATGGGCTAGATAATTTGAAGCGTTGAGAAGAGAAGTAAAGAAAGGATTGCATCAGACGTAAATTCAACCGACAAGCTCGACAAACACGGTGGTAATTCATTGGTTTGACACTTTGCCTCTCTTACATGATCCAAAAGAAGCCGATGATCCATAAAAGAAGATTCGTTATATTTTCTCTTCGAGATTGAGTTTTTAAAGAAATATGAGCATTTTTCCAAATGATATCCTTTGGTTCCGGGGCAACAGTGACGTCCAAAACCTGCGGTTTGGATGTCAAAGGTGTACTGGCTGCTGTAGTGAGTGAAGTGAGATCAAGAAATGTAACGAATCCCGTAGAAGACATGCTAGATCCGAGGAGAACACCATCCAGTGATTGATCTAAGAATGAAGAAGCATCAAAGAATCACTAAGTGAGGAAAGTTCCTCCAAGCGTAGTATGTACATGTTCTCAAGAATACTCACCAATTTGTCTGTTTGCAAATTTCACTCCAGACACAACAAAATCGAGACCAAGCCGGCCCGCGATTCGTCGAGCTCTTTTATTGAAGTATTTTTCTCCCGGTGTCATCAGTTTCTGGTGGCGCTTAGCTCTAGCTTTATCCTTTGAAATCAGAATTTAAAAAACCATAAGAAATAGGCGAATGAAAACGACTAAGTAATGCAGTGAAATGCAAATTCATTTGACTTACAAGAATCTGTTCTTGTTTTTTCGACCTCATACTACCAGCACTGCTACAGCTACCATTGTCATCACTGATACTGTTCGCTACAGGCTGAAGTAACGATCCTTGGTATTCATCAGAAGTTATTCTAGGAGATCTTGCTGCCACCCCTTGTAGCGTTCCATATATCGTCCGTTCACCCATTAGTTCGGCCTGAGGGATAGGAACTCCAGTTTCAAGAACTGGAGTATAGCTTGTCCGTAGCGCGTTATCTTCGGCAGAATCAATCATTATCTCATTTGCCATATCTAAGAATAAAGAAGCATTAAAGAATCACTAAGTGAGGAAAGTACTTCCAAACGTATTATGTACATGTTCTCAAGAATACTCACCATACGCGCTTACAACTAGTTTTGTGAACCAGTTGTTTGCTTCTATGTGGGTAGTTCCTTCAAGTGCAATCTCAGCCTTACGACTCTGCAAAATACACATTTCTTTGTTCATTTCCGAGAGGTCATATGTATAATACGAGATAGAATCCACATGTGTTCCTTTTTGCGGCTTTTCAGTTACGCGCCTATTGTCGACATATGCAACATTTGGTGCAGACCCGAAGCAAAACCCATCACATGGTGCCGAATCAATGCCAAGAATAGTCATTCGTGGGCTTCCGACATTATGAGTTGCTCGTTGACCGGTAGCATGATAGTATGCAATGCTCTTTTCCAAACGTCGACAAACACGCATGCAACGAGTGGCTATGGTCTCGAGATCAGGTAGGTTTAGTACAATACTTGTACTGTGAACCTTTCCAGGAAAAAGAGACTCAAAGTAATCAGAAAGTGCTTTCTCACTTCTAAGTTCATGAGGGATATTTTCTATCATTAAGGAGTAATGATGCTGCGGGTTGATGAAGCTGGTTCCCCTCGCAAGAAAGTCCATTCGTAGTTCAAGAAAATGCCGAAATTCTTGCTTCATAACGAACAAAGTGAAACCACTAAAAAAATAAGCAAAAATGGCCGGGATCCATAAGCGCCAGTTTTTATCCTGTAGGTTGGCAACGCTCATGTGATACCAGCCTTTCTGATCATTATTGTACCCACCAACGTATGTAGGAATCAGAATTATAAACGCCCAAATACATGTCACTGAACATATTCTCAAATTCATTCGTATATCTGCATGATAGTTTTTCATAGTTTAGTCGAAGACGGAGATGAATCAAACACAAAAGAATATTGAGACGTTTGATAGAAAACAAATAGACAACCATTGATACAATTATGTTTCATCTTACATCTCAAAAAGAAGTAGCCATCGAGTCCAGCATATTTTCGAACGGATTCCCAGGGAACATCCACCACATTTGAAACCCAATTAAAAGAAATCACATCTGGCAATGAACCATTTTTTGGAAGATCCATGAACGATCTTTGAGAAGACGAAGACGAATCTGTAATATCTGATGGTTTCTGCAAGGTAGAATCGAGTTGTACATAGGGGTCTTCGTTGCCTGTGAAAGGTTGGTCGTGATTCTGACCATCCAAGTTGTCTCTAGAATGTTGTGGTGTTGATGCAGTTGATTCCTCTCCCACTTTCCATCCTCCAGTCATCTTATATTGATGTTTCATTTCAGATGAATAAACACTCGGAAGCAGTCTCCTCAAGCATTCGTACATCAACATGAGCATAACGCAGAGAATAGTATTTAGATAAATTGATGTCAACACAGTCTCCACCGACATGTCCTCTAGTAGAGCGGAGTAAAGTGTGGATTCGTGAGTCCGAGGTAATATTTATTTCCA
>Ga0115013_10000837_pt1 | contig 18221 bp, 19 predicted proteins | sample SouAtlMetagenome_2_FD_88686 | JGI IMG/M metagenome (GOLD analysis project Ga0115013, IMG submission 88686) | Marine eukaryotic phytoplankton communities from Atlantic Ocean - South Atlantic ANT15 Metagenome | ecosystem: Environmental > Aquatic > Marine > Oceanic | place: South Atlantic Ocean...
AGCTCTGTCCATCGGCCATCCAAATACAGATAGGATAATTTTTGTAAAAAACGGTTTACCAAAAAATAGCTTGTTAGTACCACTAACACCCAATAATAAAACCGCGCACTTTCAAACACATTCACTCTGGCGCTATGAATCAATCGTTGTAGCATCTATTGTAAAACGTTTAACGAGTTCAACTATTGTTGTTTTTTAGGACAACCTTTTTGGGTCTAACAGTATTTGAGTTCGTACCACCCCACTCCAAAACCTCTTGGTTTGGAAATAACCGCCTTGCCAAATCCAGCCATGTCATCACCTCACTGCCGCAGAAATGTGAAATGCCTGTTTCGAGTTTTGCTTCCGCAACACCAGTTAGCAAATGACCAGCCAAATCCTCTGCTTGTGTTGGACAACCCTTTTGGTCTGCGGTTACGCGGAGTGTTTTTCCAGCATTGACTTGCGCCAGGAGCTTGGTGAAAAAGTTGTTCCCATAACGAGAGTACAGCCAACACGTACGCACAATCGAATGGGTACCGCCAACGGCCTGTATGGCCTGTTCACCAGCCAGCTTACTTGCGCCGTAGATGTTCAGCGGCTTGGGTGTGTCGGCTTGGGTGTAGGGTCTGTCCAAAGTACCGTCAAACACATAATCTGTCGATATATGAATCAACCAGCATTGTTGTTGCTTACAGACTTTGGCAAGGGTTTCAACCGCCGTGGCATTAATCGCATAGGCGAGTGCTTTGTTGGTCTCTGCGCCATCTACATCAGTATAGGCAGCAGCATTGATACAGACATCAAAGGATTGTGTGGCAAACACTTCTTTTATCGCTTCGGTATTGGTAATATCAAGCGTTTTTTTATCTATAAAAACAAACGCAAGATTAGAATCTTTTACAGCCCCTTGTAAGGCAAGCCCCAACTGCCCATTGGCACCAGTTACCAATATCCGCTTCATGGGTTGAGCTGTTTTAAAAAGGGGAGTTTTTGATCTTTGTCAGACAGTTTGCGATTGTCCACTTGCCAGTCAATGCCCAAGTCGGGGTCGTCGTACCGAATGCCACTTTCGGCTTGTGGGTTATAGGGCGCATCAACCTTGTATTGGACAATCGCTTTCTCACTCAGCACGCTATAGCCATGAGCAAAACCCTTTGGTAAAAACAATTGGGTTTGGTTGTCTGCAGAAAGCACCACACCAAACCATTCTCCATAGGTAGAAGAATCTTTGCGGAGGTCCACGGTCACGTCGTAGATTTTCCCTAGTATCACCCGGATGAGTTTGGCTTGTCCATACGGGTCGTTTTGCAGATGTAAGCCCCGAACAACACCGTGCTGAGAAACCACTTCATTGTCTTGGATAAAATCGATTGAAAGGCCTGTTTGTTCTGCAAAAACAACTTTTTGAAAACTCTCGACAAATTGCCCGCGTGAATCCGCATGTACCTTGGGCGTGAGCAACCAACTTCCTGTGATGGGTCCTGGCTTACTGTTCATAAATCCACTGATTTAGATATTTGGTATATTCCGCTTCTTTATAGGACGAGGCGAGTGCTTTGAGTTGGGGAAGATCGATTAATCCTTGTTTGTGCGCTGCCAGTTCTGGAGAACCCACCAACACCCCTTGTCGACTTTGAATGGCTTCGACAAAAGCATGGGCTTTGGATAAGCTTTGTACAGTTCCAGTATCCAGCCAAGCGGTGCCTTGTTCCAAGATCGCAACACGCAAGCAATCTTCTTTCCAATAGGCATTATGAATGTCTGTGATTTCAAGTTCGCCTCTTGCACTAGGCTTGACTTGCTTTGCTTTTTCTACTACAGTATGATCAAAGAAATAAAGACCAGGAATTGCAAGATTAGATTTTGGATTTTCAGGCTTTTCTTCGATGGAAATCACCTCACCCTCAGCATCGAGCTCCACGATCCCATAACGTTCCGGGTTTTGTACGTGCGTGCCAAAAATCAGACCACCTGTAAAATCAGCAGACGGACTTTGCTTTTGAATGGCACTTCCGTAAAAGAGGTTGTCCCCTAGGACAAGAGCAACCGAGTCTGTTCCAATAAAATCAGCTCCAATCAAAAAAGCCTCTGCCAGCCCGTTTGGTTTTGGCTGAACACCATAGGAAAACGAACACCCCAACGAACTTCCGTCACCCAAAAGGGCCTGAAAGCTGTCTTTATCTTTTGGTGTCGTGACGATCAAAACTTCTGAAATCCCTAGTGAAAGTAGGGTGGACAAGGGCTAGTACACCATCGGTTTGTCGTATACAGGTAACAGTTGCTTACTCACCGTTTTTGTGATCGGATATAAGCGTGAGCCCGTTCCACCAGCAAGGAGTATTCCTTTCATTTGTTGTCTAAATAAGCAGTGATGGTTTTTTCAATTCCTTCGTCCCAATTTGTTTTTGGAGACCACCCCAATGTTGACTCCAGTTTGCTTGGGTCAACCGCATAGCGAAAGTCATGCCCTAGGCGGTCAGTTACAAAAGTAATCAACTTTTCGGCAGTGCCGATATCTTGACCAACCCGACGATCATAAGCCCGACAAAGTGCTTTGGCCACCTCGAGGTTTGATTCTTCACAACGCCCCCCGACAAGGTAAGTTTCTCCAACATTACCATGATGAAAAATGACATCCATTGCCGAAACATGATCTTCCACGTATAGCCAGTCTCTCACATTTAATCCGTCTCCATAAACAGGAAGGGGTTGATTTTTGTGTAGACACGACAACAAGGTAGGAATCAATTTTTCAGTGTGTTGATCAGGACCATAGTTGTTGCTGCAATTGGAAATCACATAAGGCAAGCCATAGGTCTCTCCATAAGCTCGTACCATGTGATCTGCACTTGCTTTAGAAGCCGCATAAGGAGATCGTGGCTGATAAGGGCTTTGTTCCGTAAAGACACCTTCTTTTCCCAAAGACCCATAGACTTCATCGGTACTGATGTGATAGAACCGATGATTTGTTCCTTTTTTCCAATGCGTACGACAGGCATTGAGCAGATTCATTGTCCCAACGATATTGGTTTCGGCAAAAGGCACAGGGCCCTCAATAGAGCGATCAACATGTGATTCTGCTGCAAGATGAATGACCGCTTCAATTGGATAGGTTGAAAACAGACTGTCAAGTACAGTGACATCATTAATGTTTCCCTCCATAAACTGATAATTCGGCACATTGTTTATATCATCCAAACGCGACATATCAGCGGCATAAGTTAGTGCATCCAGATTGATAATAGTATAATCGGGATAGCTTTTGACGAGGTGCCGAATCAAATGAGACCCGATAAATCCCGCTCCGCCTGTTACTAATATGGTCATACGTTCAATAGATAACGAAAGAGTTGCCTCAAAAGTACAAATCATTTTTTGAGCAGGTTGTATGCAATTTTTTACTTTTGCCAGCGTTTAATCATTGTATAACACCAACCATACCCTATTTGGAACCTCTACTCAAGCGAAGTTTTGACGTATTGTTTGCCTTGACACTTCTGTTTTTGGTGATCTCATGGCTCGTACCCGTATTGTGGATATTGAATCTTTTTGTCGGCGGAGGCCCATTGTTTTTTAGCCATCATCGCGAAGGGAAAGACCGCAAATTGTTTTGGTGTTATAAGTTTAGGACATTTCCCAAAAATGCCGTTCACCCAAAGCCAGGAGATCCGATGACCACCCCAATTCCTTGGTTGAGTACCTTGCTTCGCAACTCGGGTATCGATGAGCTTCCACAAGTCCTGAATATCATAAAAGGGCAAATGTCTGTTGTCGGCCCCCGACCACATCTACCAGAATACAACGCGTATTATCAGAGTGTAGTCGGACAAGAGGAGATGGATAAGCGTCACGATGCCCACCCAGGACTGACAGGACTGGCCCAAATCCGAGGATACCGAGGGGGCACACCTAACAGCGCTTCCATTCATAACCGAATCAATAGCGACATTGAATATATCAATAGGCAATCTTTCCTTTTAGACCTTGAAATTATTACAATTTCATTTTGGATGCTGATCCGCGCCGCAGTTCGGCGAATTTTTAATTAATCAACCGCCAATCTGCAAGCGACAAATTCCTATTTTTGCCAAAAACAAGCATGAAGGCACTTCTATTGGGAAGCGGTGGCCGTGAGTACACACTCTGTCACCAACTGGCAAAAAGCCCACACAAACCACAGTTATTTATTGCACCTGGCAATGCAGGAACGACACAGTTTGGCAAAAATATCGAGGTATCACCCACAGATTTTGAAGGGCTTAAACAAGCGGCGCTCACTCACGAGATCGAAATGGTTATTGTTGGTCCCGAAGTCCCTCTGGTGGAAGGCGTGGTTGATTTTTTTGCTGCGGATCAAGAGCTGACACACATTCCTGTGATTGGACCGTCAAAGCAAGGGGCAGAACTCGAAGGCAGTAAAGAGTTTGCCAAGGCCTTTATGCAACGTCACAATATTCCCACTGCGGCATATCAAAGCTTTACCAAAGACACCCTTGCGGAAGGGCTTGCCCACCTTGAAACCGTAACACCTCCCTATGTCCTTAAAGCCGATGGCTTGGCATCTGGAAAGGGTGTGGTTATTCTCAACGAGCTTGCGGACGCCAAAGCGGAACTCACCGCCATGCTTGCTGATGCGAAGTTTGGAGAAGCCAGCCAGAAGGTGGTGATTGAAGAGTTTTTGGATGGGATTGAGTTGTCTTGCTTTGTGCTTACCGACGGTAAATCTTACAAAATATTGCCTATGGCCAAGGACTATAAACGTATCGGAGAAGGAGACACAGGTCTCAACACAGGAGGTATGGGTGCCGTTTCACCAGTTCCGTTTGCTGATGAGGCCTTTGTGCAAAAGATTAAAGAGCAAGTTGTAGTGCCAACCATGCAGGGACTCCAGCAGGACGGAATTCCTTATGTGGGCTTTGTTTTTATTGGGCTGATCAAAGTTGGAGAAAATCCCAAAGTTATCGAGTACAATGTGCGTATGGGTGACCCCGAAACCCAAGTGGTCTTACCGCGTATCCAAAATGACTTATTTGAATTGCTACAAGCCACAGCTTCTGGAACTCTCGATAGCGTAAAACTGTCGATAGACAAGCGCTCTGTTTCTACCATAGTTGCGGTTTCAGGGGGTTACCCTGAAAGTTATGAAAAAGGGAAGGCGATTCGTGGGATTGACCCAAGTGATTTTGTTGTCCATGCGGGAACAGCAATGGTTGATGAGGAATTGGTTACGAGTGGTGGACGAGTATTATCCGCAACCGGTGTTGGCGCTGATCACAACCAAGCCATCGCAAAGAGCTATCAAGCCTTATCCAAGATTGATTTTGAAGGCATATACTACCGAAAAGACATCGGCTTCGACTTATAGAAAGGAATGGGAAGTGGAGTCCGTATCCTCATCGCCGCTATCGTTGAATTTTTTGAGTTGCCCAATCCAATAGGACAGAGCAGCAAACCCAATCCCCAAAAACACCCAGTTGATGCCATTGGCCAAAAACCAACTTGTGAGCTCCAACTCACGCAATAGGTTGAGGGGGATAAATAAGATTTCTTGAAATAAATATGCAATCGCTTCGAAAAAGGCCTTCATTTTTTCAGTGTTTGGTGGTACAAAAATAAGGCATACAAACATGAGAAACAACATCTAGTTGTTAGGAGAGTCAGGTGATTACTTTCGACGTAAGATCTTTTCCATTTTCCGACCCTTTGCCAATTTGTCCACCAATTTATCGAGGTATCGGCAGTTGCGATAGACACCAAATTTTTCGGGGATTTCTTAGATGCAATTTCCACAAATTACACCAGTAATAAGATGCGCGTTTGGGTGGATGTTTGCTTTTTCAAAGAAGCTGGAAAAGGAGACATTTTCTTTGATGAGTCGCTGTATGTTTTGCTCATCAAAACCCGTTAACCATTCGATGACTTGGTTCAGCTCTTTTTGGGTTCTTCCATTTTTTCCAGCCGGTTGAAGTAGAGGGGGTAGATTGACCCAAAAATCATCTTTCCGACTTTTTCATTTTTTTCTGTGGTGACTTTCATTGTAGACGTTCTAGATGGGGCGTTATCCAAAGGTAGTATTTTATACAGTGCTATAAACTTGATTTTACCTTACTATTGGGGAAACAAGGGAGACCTAGTATATTTGGTAAAAAATCAAATGAAAATGTACAATGACGAGGCACTTAACCCTGTTCTCTACAGTTCAAAACCCGACTAGATGGCCAAGCCAAAACATCTCATGATTTTTCGTTTCTCAGCGATGGGAGATGTGGCGATGTTGGTTCCTGTGTTGCGATGTTTATACGCCCAAAACCAGAACATTCAGATCACATTGGTTACACGAGATTGTTTTGCACCTATCTTTAAAGAGTTTAGCGAACTCCAGCTGATGACACCTGATTTTGCTGGAACGCACAAGGGACTCAAAGGCCTTTATCGTTTGTATAAAGCGCTCAAACAAACCAAACCTCAACGTATAGCCGATATCCATCACAACTTACGCAGCCGTATACTTCGGTTGTTTTTTAGACTGTCATTTACACAGGTGAAAGCGATTGATAAAGGAGATGCCGAGCGCAAACGACTGACTCACCCGACCAAAAAAACAATGAAACCACTCACCCCACAGCACTATCGTTACGTGGAGGTGTTTTCCCGTTTGGGCTTTGCGCTCGATGTCGATAAGCACGAATTTCCAATCAAACCAGGTCTTTCAAAATCAAGTTTGGAGATTGACCTTCCAGCCGACAGAAAATGGATTGGGATTGCTCCCTTTGCTGCCCACCCAGGCAAAGTATATCCTCTCGACTTAATGCAAAAGGTGGTGGGTTATCTTCAACAAGAACATTCGGTTTTTTTGTTTGGTCATGGTCGCAAGGAAGCTGTGCAAATCCAAGTTTGGGCCAAAGCCTATCCCAACGTGATTCCGCATGCTTTGGAGATGCCTTTTTCAGATCAGCTCGATCTCATCGCGAATCTCGATGCCATGATTTCGATGGATTCGGCCAATGGCCATTTGGCAGCCAATTTTGGAGTGCCAGTCATTACATTGTGGGGGATGACACATCCATTTTTAGGATTTTCTCCATTTGGACAAAATAACCAACTTCTTGTTGACCGAGAAAAATTCCCCAAAGTACCCACCTCGGCTTATGGTAAAACGGTGCCCAAAGGCTATCGAGATGCCATGCGGACCATTACCCCAGAAGAGGTCATCGAAATGGTCTTAAAAAAGATCTAGTTATACATCATCAAAGTCAACGATGACCCGCTCAGTTGTACAACTGGCCTGACAGGTCAATACAAGGCCTTCAGCTACCTCACCGTCGGAAAGAATTTGATTGCTGGCCATATTGAACTCACCTTCTTTTACGCGGCCAATACAACTTCCACAAACCCCGCCTTGGCAGGAATAAGGAGGATCGACACCAGCGTCGATTGCGGCTTCCAATATGGTCTTGCTTGCAGCGGCAGAAAATGGATGTGTTTCATCGTCTAATATCACTTCATAATGCACGAACCCTTCCACGGAACGGTCGACTTCACCACCCCCAGTGAAGTGCTCTACATGAAGATTTTCATCACGCACTCCAGAGTCGGAGAGTGCTTGTATAGACGCTTCAATCATTCCAGTAGGCCCACAGACATAAAAATCATCAAAGTCCAATTGACTAAACAAGGTGTTTCGCACATAGTTGATGTGAGATATATCGATACGACCAAAAAGGGCATCAGCTGTTTTCTTTCGACTGTAGATATGCACAATTTCAAAGCGTTGGCCGTATGCGGTTTGAAGGGTTTGCAATTCATCCGCAAACATCTTGTCATCTTCCGATCGATTTCCATACACCAACACCACTTTTGCGTCTGTTTCTTTGAGGGCTGTCTTAGCAATTGATAAGACAGGAGTTATCCCACTCCCTGCAGCCAATAACAAAAGGTTGTTATTTCCTTTGGGTTCATAGACAAATCGCCCTTCTGGAGCACCCACTTCAAGGGTGTCACCAACCTTGATTTGCGTATTGGCATAATTGGAAAACAATCCGTTGGGAATGGCTTTTATTCCCACGCGTAAAACCTCTTCGTGCGGCGCACTACAAAGCGAATAGGATCGCCTGACGACCTCACCAGCAATGGTGTGTGACAAGGTAAGGTATTGCCCTGCCGTGTATGAAAAGGGTTGCGCAAGATCATTTGGTATGGAAAACGAAATGGCAACAGCATCATCAGTCAGACGCTGAACCTCCTTAACTTGTAAAGGATGGAATCCAGACATAGCTAATTTTTTTACAAACATATAAAAATGATATCTTTGGGAGTCCAAAAAAACCCGATGTTTGTTCGATTACTGCAACTACAATGGAAATCTTATCGCCGCTCTGCCGCACTTACATCGGGTGTGATTACTTCTGTTTTTTACCTATTTGGGATGCTGTATTTTATCGTTATGTTCATGCTTTTGGGCTATGGGAGCTTTTATGTGTTAGATGAAGAAATGGGGGTTGACCCCTTGCGCTTTATTAATCAACACATAATTTATGGAACCTCTTTCTGGATTGTTTGGCGCTATTTTATTCAAAAAATGCCAGTTCTAAATATTCAGGCCTTGTTGACCTTACCGATCAAAGTGAATACCATTGTCCATTACGCACTGGGGCGAACAATATTTTCATTTTTTAATGTCTCAAATGCGTTTTTCTTTATACCCTTTTCCGTTGTTTTGGTCAAAAACGGATATCCATTTTCTCAGGTATTGAGCTGGCATTTAGCAGTAGCAGCGATTGTCTTTTGCACCAACTATATCAATATCCTGATCAACGATCGCAACGATTTGTTTTATGCAGTTGCGGTGATTTTGGTTTTATTTGCCGTTTTTCAGCGCTACGATATTTTTGATATTACAGTCTATATGGGTCCAGTATTTGACACCTTTTATAACGACCCAATCTACACCCTGATTCCCTGGTTGGTACTTTTATTGCTCTACCGATTGGCCTTTACTCATTTTAAGAATAGAATGTACCTTGATGCAGGACTACAGGTCGCCAAGAAAGAAGCAAAACAGATTCAATTGGGATGGTTCAATCGTTTTGGACGAACAGCAATTTTTATCAAAAACGACATCAAACTCGTTTTGAGAAACAAACGCTCCAAAATGACACTTTGGATTTCTCTGATGTTTTTATTTTATGGACTTCTGTTTTTTACAGATTCATCAGGGGGCTTGTATGATAACCCTGTTTGGAAAATTTTTGCTGGAATTTTTGTCTCTGGTGGGTTTTTGTTCACTTTCGGGCAATATGTGCCGAGCTGGGACAGCGCCTATTACCCTTTAATGATGAGCCAAAACATCGCCTATCGAGAGTACCTCAACGCCAAGTGGTCTATGATTACAATTGCTACTTCTGTTAGCACCCTATTGGGGAGTTTTTATATGTTGTTTGGTTGGGACGTATATGCTGCGATCCTTACAGGAGCGATTTATAACATTGGTATCAATGGGTACTTGGTACTGCTTTCGGGGGCCTATATCAAAACCCCAATCGATTTGACATCGACCAAAAAACCCTTTGGTGACAAGCAGGCATTTAATGCAAAGACCTTGCTCTTGACTTTACCAAAACTTTTTTTACCAATGGTTCTTTATTTTGTGGGGAGTCTTTTTGGAGGGGAATGGGCTGGTTATATGACAGTCGCTTGCACAGGAATTCTCGGATATTTCTTAAAAAACAAGGTCTTCGACTTGATAGAGACGCTGTATAAAACAGAAAAGTACAAAACCCTAAATGCATATAAACAAAGCACATGATTCGAATTGAACAATTGACAAAACGCTACGGAGACACGACCGTTCTCAACATTCCTGAAATGGATATTCCCAAGGGTCAAGTTTTTGGACTTGTGGGGAACAACGGGGCAGGAAAAACAACACTGTTCAGTCTGCTACTCGACTTGATCCAAGCTACGGAAGGCACAGTAAAGATTGACCAGGTTGATGTGAGCACTTCAGAAGACTGGAAGACAAATACCGCTGCCTTTTTAGACGATAGCTTTTTAATCGGTTATTTGACTCCGGAGGAGTATTTTTATTTCATAGGCGAATTGCGCAAGGTTTCAAAAGAGGATGTTGACGAATTACTTGCTGGGTATGCTGATTTTTTTAATGATGAGATTCTAAACAAAAAGAAATATATCCGTGACTTGTCGAAAGGAAATCAAAAGAAAGTGGGCGTGGTTGCAACCTTTATTGGCGATCCCGAACTCCTGATTCTCGACGAACCCTTTGCCAATCTAGACCCTACAACACAAATTCGGCTCAAAGAACTTTTGACCGAAAAAGGAAAAGATACAAACACAACCATCCTGATTTCGAGCCATGACATTCAGCATGTGACGGAGGTTTGTGAACGCATAGCGGTCTTGGAAAAAGGGGAAATTGTTAAAGACCTAAAAACCAAAGCGAAAACATTAAAAGAACTCGAGGAGTTTTTTGCCAAATAAACAAGATGAACCCCATACCAAACCGCCAAAACAAGAGTTTTGTCTACACGAAACATGTGTATGTTGTAGCGATTGTATTTCTTTTCCTTGCCAGTTGTTCAACGCGCAAGGATCGAGCGGTAAACAGGGCCTATCATCAAACGACCACCAAATTTAATGTCCTTTTCAACGGAGAGGAAGCCATTGCTTCAGGAGTCGAAGCCGAAATCGAATCTCACCAATCTAATTTTTGGGAGCAGTTGCCCGTAGAACCCTTTCCTTTGGTGGATTTGTTCACCCTTAGCCCTAAAGAAAACGCAAACTTTTCGAGAGGAGAAGAAAAAGCGGTAATCGCTGTGCAAAAGCACAGCATGCAGTTTGGCAACGAACAACGCAACCAACAAATAGACGAGGCCTATATGTTGCTCGGCAAGGCGCGCTATTACAACGGCAGATACCTCCAAGCCCTGGACGCTTTCAATTATATCATTGACCAGCTGCCAAACACAAGTAGTGTAAATAAAGCCCAGCTTTGGAAAGCCAAAGTCTTTATTCAGCTTTTACAAGAACAACGAGCCATTGCCATTTTTAAGGAGCTACTGTCCAACTCCGAACTCACTTTAGCCGAATCAGCCGATGCGTCTGCCTATTTGGCAAAGGCACACCTTGCCCTCAACCAACCCCAACAAGCGACCCAACCACTTTACAATGCAGCCGCCTTTACAAAAGACAACGCTACCAGTGCACGATATTATTATCTTCTCGGGCAATTACATGATAAACTCGAACACCGCGACTCGGCAGCGGTTGCCTACCAAAGGGTAATTGATCTCAATCGACGGATTCCCAGAACCTATTGGATACATGCGAAGCTAAATCAGTTAAATACCATTCTATCAGATGAGGAAACCGTGCAGAAACAATACGGCAAGTTGACCAAAAACGAGGAAAACAAACGTTATTTGGATAAAATTCATTTTAGTCATGCGCTATACAGCTTGTCAACCAATGACACCCTTTCTGCCAAAGAGTTGATTAACTCTAGCTTGCGAACCAACACCAAAGACAAGATTTTAAAAGGGTTGGCTTACGAAACCATGGGGAATGTGCTTTTTGAAGAAAATCAATTTGTTCTTTCTGGGGCATATCTCGACAGCACCTTGCAAGTCCTGCCTCCCAAAACACGTAAGTATCGAAAAATCAAACGCAAAAGAGACAAGCTCAACGACATTATTGACTATGAGACCACTCGACAAACCACAGACAGCTTGTTGGTTCTAATCGATAAAACTCCAGAGGAGCAAACCGCCATATTTGAATCTTATATCAAAGCTCTCAAAACTGCAGATTCACTTCAACTTGTCCAACAAGAACGACAACAGCAATTGGCTGCCAACACTTCTTTTTTTGACAGTGATTTCTATTTCTACAACCGATCGGCACGGACTCGCGGAGAGAGTGAATTTTATCGCATTTGGGGGAATATCAATAAAACCGACAACTGGCGCTATTCGAGTTTGCAATCTGTCGCATTCACACCAGATGAAAGTGCGCCTGAAGATGAAGTTGAGGAGATACCACTTGACCCGCGTTATATCGTTGAAACCTACACAAGTCAGATTCCACCACCCAAAGCTAAAGACAGCTTGAGTCAAGTACGCAACGCGGCCTATTTTGACGCTGGCCTGGCATACAAAGAACAGTTTGGGGCCTACCCACAAGCCAAAGACCGACTGCAAACGCTCCTGTCTTTAGACACAGAATACAATTTGCCGTCTTTATACCACCTTTATCAAATCGAGTTGGAAACAGCTGGAGACCAAGCAGCGGCTTATAAAAACCGCATTATCACAGAATACCCAGACTCTCAATACGCCATGATCCTTCAAAACCCCGAGGCCATGGAAGAAGCGCTGAGCCGTTTTGAGGAACGATACACAGCGCTTGAAGAGCGTTTTAAAGCCCAAGCTTTCGAAGAAGTCATCGATGAGTGCTTTACGGCTATGCTCTCGTTACAAGACGAGACCTTGCGCTCGCGTTTTGCCTTGTTACGGGCTCATGCAATCGGTCGATTGGATGGCATGACGGCCTATCAAACGGCCTTGTCTGAAGTCGCAATTTCGTTTCCCAACCAACAAGCAGGAGAAGAAGCCAGCAAACGACTGCTAGAAATCAAAGACCTCACCCCAACTCATGCTGAAGAAGGCGATCGTTATTTGGTTTATTTTGTGTTTGATCGAAAAGATCACGACGCTACAAAACGGATACAAGCCAAAGTAACAGGAACGATTTCTTCTCAGGGTCTTCAACGAATAGTAAGTGCAACGATTGATGTGCTTGACAGACAAACCGAGCTGTTGGTGGTTCAGCGATTTACGTCCGAGGATCAAGCGAATGACTATCGTGACAACTTGCTGAGAATTCATCCGGAAATGCGTAAAATCAAAAATTTTGTAGCTTTGACGTCCGCTTTGCGAGACATCCTCATTTTCAAAGATGTAACCAAAGAATAACCGAAATGGGATTTAAAACAAAACAACAAATGGACAACTCTAGAAACAATATCAAAATCAATTTTATTGAGCCCAATACCAAGGTGATTGGAGAAATCCATTCCGAATCCGACTTTCGTATTGACGGAACTCTTGAAGGAACGGTACAAACCACGGGCCGTGTCGTTGTTGGTCAAGAAGGTAAAATTAAAGGCAAAATCATCTGCACAAACGCAGATATCATGGGGACATTTGAGGGGACGATCGAGGCATCTAATCTCCTATCCATTAAGGACGAAGGGGTAATCGATGGCAAAGTGATCGTCGGAAAATTGGCGGTAGAAGCAGGCGCGATGCTCAACGCACAGTGTTTGATGAAAAAAGCCATCAAATCACTACAGCCCGCCGATGAAGAAAAATCCGAAAAAACCGCATAAACCCAACGCCTTCCGTTGGTTAGCCCTTACTGGCTATTCTGCCCAACTCGGGGTTACAATCTATGCTTCTGCTCGTCTAGGTCAATGGCTCGATTTCACCTATCAAACCGATCGGACTTGGACATTGATTTGTGTTCTGCTGGGTCTTTTCGTTTCCATAACTATTTTGTTGCAACAGCTCAAAACGCTCAACCATGACTAAACCATTACTCAAACTAGGTGGCGGATTACTTATCGCACTTTCGTTTGCGTTTGTAATACACACCACTTTCATGCCCGACGCACTTTGGGGACAAATCCGAATCATGTGGCTTTGCTATGGGTTTAATTTTGGGTTGGCAGTACTTATCTTTTGGGCAGTCCTCGCCACGCACAACAAAAACGCAATGCTCGTGGGGGTTGTGTTTATGGGGGGGAGTATGTTGAAGTTTGGTCTTTTCTTTTTATTGATTTATCCCGAATTCAAATCAGATGGGTTGCTAGGTCGCGATGAACTCAGTTTATTTTTTGTTCCATACCTGATTTCTCTGTTTACAATGACCTATGCTGCATCCCGCGTTTTGCAACGCATATAGTCCTCACGTTTTTTGTTAAAATCCATTTCATTTTTAACGGTAAATAATTTACATTTGCACCCGGTATTCGCATGAGGAAAAAACAATTTATTTCGGCGATATTTTTTGTCCTTTCGGGCTTTTTTGCTCAGGCAGCAGAAGGCGGGCCTAAAGACGAAGAAAAATCAGGCGACTTAAAGTCCGAAATCAAAGCGTACATCCGCCATCACTTAGAAGACACGCACGACTTTTCAATCGGATCCTACACTACAGATGAGGGCAAGAAAAAATACATTGGATTTTCGCTTCCTGTGATTTTGTGGGATGATGAATTGGTCAGCTTTTCATCAGGGAAGCTCAAGCATGGTAAAGCGGTTCATAAAGTAGGGTCTAAGTATTACAAGCTCTATCATGGAAAAATTTATCGTACCGATGCGGAGGGAACCATCACTTATGATGCGGAGAAAAAAGTAGCCAACGATAAACCGCTTGACCTGTCGATGACCAAAAGCGTGGTTACCATGTTGTTTACTGCGGCTTTGATGTTCTTTTTGTTTCGCAGCCTGGCAAATTCCTACAAAACAAATGGTAGTATTGCTGCTGGTGTTGGTCGTTTTTTTGAGCCAATTGTCATATATATTCGCGATGACATTGCCATCCCCAACATCGGAAAAAAGCATTACAGAAGGTATATGAGCTATTTGCTCACCATCTTCTTTTTTGTGTGGTTTTTGAACATCTTAGGGTTGTCACCATTAGGGATTAATGTCACTGGAAATATAGCCGTTACATTTGGGTTGGCCCTGTTGACGTTTTTGATCACCAACCTCACCGCAAATAAAAATTATTGGGCACATATTTTCTGGATGCCAGGGGTGCCCGTATTGATGAAAATCGTGTTAGCACCTATAGAATTATTAGGGGTGATTATTAAGCCGTTTTCATTGTTAATCCGTTTGTATGCCAACATCCAGGCGGGCCATATCGTATTGATGAGTTTAATTGGATTGATGTTTATTTTCAACAATTGGCTCGGTAGTAGTTTATCCTTTGTATTGGCATTTTCTATTTCGATTATCGAAGTTTTAGTTGCCTTATTGCAAGCGTATATTTTCACGATGCTATCCGCTTTGTATTTTGGATTTGCAGTGGAAGAACATGAAGAAGCACATTAACATTATTAATATTTAAAACAATAATCATTATGGAAATTCCAGCAATTGTAGGCGCAGGATTAGTAGTTATCGGAGTAGGAATGGGAATCGGCCGTATCGGTGGTTCTGCTATGGAAGCGATCGCTCGTCAGCCAGATGCCTATGGAAAGATTCAAACTGCAATGTTGATTGCAGCTGCCCTTATCGAGGGAATCGGTTTTGCAGCATTGTTTGCAGTATAAGTCAACACCCAACAGCAATGGGTAGTGTAAGCACACCGCCCACTGCGGGTTAAATTTAAGGATATGGAAAAGCTATTGGGAGAATTCTCTTTTGGACTGTTTATTTGGCAGACACTTATCGTTGTTGGCCTTCTTTTGTTGTTGCGCAAATTTGCTTGGAACCCAATTCTCAATGCGATCAATGATCGTGAGGAGGGGATTCGAAGTGCACTCCAGTCTGCTGAAGATGCACGTGCAGAAATGCAAAACTTGCAAGCCGATAACGAGCGGATTCTGAAGGAAGCACGCGCCGAGCGAGATGGACTTCTCAAGGAAGCAAGAGAGATTAAGCAAAAAATGATCGATGACGCAAAAGACGAAGCCAAAACACAAGCAGCTCAAATCATGACCCAGGCACAAGCGGCGATTGAAAGCGAAAAGCAAGCGGCTGTGGCTGAGCTCAAGCAACAAGTGGCTTCTTTGTCAATTGAAATTGCTGAAAAAGTAACCAAAGAGACTTTGTCAGACGAGAAAAAACAAACCCAATTGGTTGAAAAATTACTCAAAGACGTAAACTTATAATCCATGAAAGGATCTAGAGTAGCGATTCGTTATGCCAAAGCCTTACTGGCAACTGCTCAAGAGCAACAAGCAGTTGACCAAATTGCGGATGACATGGAATCGGTTTATACGACTTTGGAGAACAGCCAAGAATTGAAGGCCGTTTTGGCTAGCCCAGTCATCAGTGCTGAGCTAAAGGGAGACACGCTCAAAGCCATATTTGGCAAGGTGTCACCAGTTGTCAAAACCTTTTTGGCATTGGTTGCCGAAAATAATCGTGCCAATCATTTAGACGGAGTGGCATTTAAATACAAACAACTCTATCAAGAGTTACAGGGTAAACAAGAGGCAGAGGTCACAACAGCTGTGCCACTGACTCCAGCCCTTGAAAAAGTGGTGATGGAGAAAATCAAAACGCTAACCGACAAAAAAGTAGAGTTGGTCAGTACAGTTGATAAAGACATTATCGGGGGATTTATTTTGCGTATGGGCGATAAGCAATTTGATGCGAGTGTTGCCAACCAATTGCAATCCCTAGAACATAAGTTAAGTAATCGAAAAGCATTAGCATAGGACTATGGCAGATGTAAAAGCAGCGGAGGTATCCGCAATTATCAAGCAACAATTAACAGGTATAGACTCAGGGGTGTCCCTGGACGAAGTCGGAAGTGTACTTCAAGTCGGAGACGGGATTGCCCGTGTTTATGGCTTGTCCAACGCCCAATATGGAGAGCTGGTCTCTTTTGATTCGGGCTTAGAAGGGATCGTACTCAACTTGGAAGAGGATAACGTCGGGGTGGTACTTTTGGGACCATCAAAAGGCGTAAAAGAGGGCGACAACGTGAAGCGCACACAGCGCATTGCCTCCATCAATGTTGGAGAAGGAGTTGTTGGACGTGTTGTCGATGCCCTTGGAAACCCAATTGACGGTAAAGGTGCTTTGACAGGGGGCCTTTACGAAATGCCACTTGAGCGTAAAGCACCAGGAGTAATTTTCCGTCAGCCAGTAAACGAACCACTCCAAACAGGAATCAAGTCGATTGATGCGATGATCCCAATTGGGAGAGGGCAACGCGAGTTGGTCATTGGGGACCGTCAAACGGGGAAAACGACCGTTTGTATCGACACAATCCTGAATCAAAAAGAATTTTATGACGCTGGGGAGCCAGTTTACTGTATTTATGTAGCGATTGGTCAAAAGGCATCGACGGTTGCTGCCATTGCCAAAGTCTTAGAAGACAAAGGCGCATTGGCATATACAACGATTGTTGCTGCAAACGCATCTGACCCAGCACCGATGCAGGTATATGCTCCTTTTGCAGGTGCAGCGATTGGGGAGTATTTTAGAGATACAGGTCGCCCAGCTTTGATCATTTATGATGATTTGTCAAAGCAAGCAGTTGCCTACCGAGAGGTATCGCTCTTGTTACGTCGCCCACCAGGACGTGAGGCCTACCCTGGTGACGTTTTCTATTTGCACTCACGCCTATTGGAGCGTGCGGCCAAAGTCATCAACGATGATGATATTGCCAAGAATATGAACGACCTTCCAGAGTCGCTCAAGCCCATTGTCAAAGGAGGCGGTTCATTGACCGCTTTGCCGATTATCGAAACCCAAGCGGGAGACGTTTCGGCTTATATCCCAACCAATGTGATATCGATTACAGACGGTCAGATCTTCTTGGAGTCGGACTTGTTTAACTCGGGTGTTCGCCCAGCGATTAACGTGGGAATTTCAGTATCTCGAGTAGGAGGTTCTGCACAGATCAAATCAATGAAAAAGGTTGCAGGAACACTCAAACTCGACCAAGCACAGTTCCGCGAACTTGAGGCCTTTGCCAAATTCGGCTCTGACCTTGATGCAGCGACACTCAATGTGATCGAGAAAGGAAAACGCAATGTTGAAATCCTGAAGCAAGCGCAAAACGATCCCTTTACCGTTGAAGATCAAGTCGCGATTATTTATGCTGGATCGAAAAACCTATTGCGTGAAGTTCCTGTTGAGAAAGTAAAAGAATTTGAGCGCGCATACCTCGAGTTGCTCAATGCCAAGCATCGCAAGGTGCTCGACGACCTCAAAGCAGGAAAGCTAACAGATAAGGTGATTGATACGCTCACGAAAGTAGCGTCAGATGTCGCAGCCAATTACAAATCTTAAGTAGAGCGTAGAGCATGGCAAACCTCAAGGAAATTCGCAGTCGAATCGCATCGGTCTCCTCGACCATGCAAATCACCAGTGCCATGAAAATGGTGTCTGCAGCGAAACTCAAAAAAGCACAGGACGCGATTACAGCCATGCGTCCTTATGCCGATATCTTGACGGAACTTTTGCAAAACCTCAGTG
>Ga0115013_10000844_pt1 | contig 18158 bp, 11 predicted proteins | sample SouAtlMetagenome_2_FD_88686 | JGI IMG/M metagenome (GOLD analysis project Ga0115013, IMG submission 88686) | Marine eukaryotic phytoplankton communities from Atlantic Ocean - South Atlantic ANT15 Metagenome | ecosystem: Environmental > Aquatic > Marine > Oceanic | place: South Atlantic Ocean...
AACTTTTTTCCTCGTTTTGTGAGCAAAAGAAAAAAATGTCTCAACGGATCTAGTACACGATTCATGAACCCGAACCCTAACTCCAAATTTTAAAATCTTCTGACACAAAACTGAAGAGTTACGATTCAAAATCATCGATCTTCGCATAAGAAACGAAGGCATCGAAACGAGACGTATCAACTTGTATCATCTAATATGTCTTCTCTATTGCCCCATAAGACGGATTCAGCACTATTGGAATCGTTCCGATACGTCAATTCCATGCCAGGTAAAAATGTCAGAGGCAAGATGATTGATTGCTTCCAGCTGTGGCTGAAAATCGATCAAACCTCACGACCCGAAGTCCTCGATTCAATCAAGGCAATCGTCGGTGACCTTCACAACGCTTCACTGATGATAGACGATATAGAAGACAATTCTAAGCTTCGTCGGGGCATCCCAGTTACACACTCGATTTTTGGAATCGCAACCACGATTAACACTGCCAACTACGCCTACTTTCTGGCTTTAGAAAAATGCCACGCCTTGCGTAGCCCGGAGGCAATGAACGTCTTTGTAGGAGAAATGCTCAATCTACACCGGGGACAGGGGCACGATATCATATGGCGGGATGACGGTAGGTGTCCAACCGAGGAGGAATATTTGAACATGGTCACAGACAAAACTGGAGGGCTGTTTCGACTGGCCGTGGGTGAGTGTCTTTGATACAACAAATTGTTTGTAATCTCCGATATTTTTCATGTCCTCAAAATACTTTTTTCTCTTTAGGTCTTATGCAAGCTTTTGCGACGACCAACAAAACGACAGATTATACGGCGCTTGTCAACAATCTTGCTGTATATTTCCAAATTCGAGATGATTTCATCAACCTAGTTGACGAAGACTATATGAAGTCCAAGAGCTTTTGCGAAGATCTGACAGAAGGGAAGTTTTCATTCCCAGTCATTCACTGTATTCGAAGCTTTCCTGACGACCATCGGCTATCGTCCATACTCAAACAGAGGACGGATGACACCGATGTAAAGAAATACGCCCAAAAGATTATGGTCGAATCGGGAAGCCTAGACTATACGAGGGAGAAATGCAAATCTCTCAAGGTGGAGATCATAAAAGAAATTGAACGACTCGGCGGGAATGCTCCACTGCTAAAACTCTTCGAAGCACTCGATCTTCAAATCAAAGATAAGAAAACTGGAGAACTCTCCCCCTGAAAACACCAAAATTATAGATTTGATTGCGACACTGAAATGCCGAACATGAACGGACCCGCAGGCAAGGTCGCACAGCTCTCAAAGGTTTGCACGGACGATGCGTCATGGAATCTACTGTGGAGTTGTGAAAGTATCTAGAATAAGCTAGCTAGCCTGTCTATAATTAATACTATTGGTTGAGTTTGAGAAAGAGATGAACCGTAGCCGTCGATGATTCTCTATTTTTAGTTCATACGCAATTGTTCTTAAGGATCAATCAAGTGTAAATATTCATTGCCCTTTATAATAGGCATCATCACCGACCAAAAGTCAGCCAGATCCTTGGCTATAATGCAGGTACGCTCCCTGGGAGCCTGGTTACCCAAAAAACTGTAATTCTACTTTTATCTATGTTCTACGTAACGAGATATTTAATTCAGGAAGGAGCAGTTGCAGGAGCGTCGGTCAATGATACAGGGGCATCCGTTGATGCCACAGGGGTATCGGTAGGAGCAGCAGCAGGAGCATCGGTAGGATTTACTGGTGCATCGGTAGGAGGAGCAGGAGCAGGAGCATCAGTTGGAGCCGCAACAGGGTCTATGGGTGCACCAGTTGGAGCCGCAACAGGAGAATCAGTTGGAGCAACAGAAGGAGCATCGGTAGGATTTACTGGTGCATTGGTAGGAGGAGAACCAGTAGGAGTGACGGGAGCATCAGTTGGAGCCGCAACAGGATCTATGGGTGCATCAGTTGGAGCCGCAACAGAAGCATCAGTCGGAGCTATGGGTGCGTCAGTTGGTTGAGTAGTCGTACAAGTAGCATCTGCGAGATCATCTTTCGGTCGAAGGTCCATCCAGCAAGGGTTACCTGCACTGGGCTTGCCGCCATTTATATTGTGATCACACTTCTTGAGTGGGAATTGCGTTGAGATGTCTTCTCGAATCCATTCTAGCGGTAGCGTAACATTCGTAAAAGCACTCAGAAATGTGTTGGCCATCATTTTCCCTTGCAGTATAGCACCTTCGTACTCGAGGTGCCGGTTGGAATCACGGAACCAGTAAAAAGTCTTATTTGTGGACCCCTGTGGCTTCAAGTGAGAATATTTTTCAAGGAAGAATTTGCGATCGTAACCATAACATTCAAAGACGTCATAATTAAAGAAAGTACCATTCCAACTCGGCCAGCTGTCACTTTTGTCAGGGTCATCAACCTCCAAACTCCAATCGGTTACAACAACGTTGCATTGATTGACGATGGATGCTGCATAGGCTTTGCCCGTGTGTGTGTCATGTTTATGTACATCCCAAGAGTCTACAACTGGTAAATTAGGTACTCCAAGGTCTGATCGAATCGTATTGAATAAAGTGATAGTGTCATTTCCATATTCTTGCCATGTCCTTCTTTTGTCCGAGTAGCTTTGCAGCCAAAACAATCCAGACAAATCATAGGGCACCCCCTCGTTATTTAGGAGTTCGAGTGCTTGTCTTGCAGTGTGCACAAAGTTAACATACATAAAATTTGTGTTTGTAAAATTAGTGCGACCTTTGAGATATTGAGCCGTGCCGTCATCTTTGTCACGATCCCATGAATTCGTTGCAGTTGCAGGATTCCATTTCCACCATAGACTGGTCCCTCCCACACAGTATTTGACGATGAGAACGGGGGCATCCAAAGCAACAGATATCCTTTTTCCTAAGCTCACCTCGGGTCCAAAGCGTAAACTGAATGCACTACCCTCCCCGGGAGTCAGTGGACGCATGAAGAATCTTGAAGGGTCGGTGAATTTTTTTTTAATACCGGCGTACCAAACATTTTCCTGCAGACCTTGAAATTCCTCATATTTTGTATCATTGTTGAATATTTCTACAGACGAATGCCCAACACAATGAGATTGTCCTCCCAAAAAAAAGACACGAAGAGGATTGGATTTGTCGACTCCTGCGGGGATTTGGGAATCGCAAAGCCGTCTGCTGCAATAAGTTTTAGTCTTTTTTGGATCGTTGGCGTTTCTTCGTGCCGTTCGACAAAGGGACCTGCACTGTTTCTCGCTGAGGAACATCTCATACCTCTTCTTGCCATGCAGATTACGGCATTTTCGGGTGCATTTCGTCAGCCCAAATTTCCCACCGGCGAGTAGTTGCTTGTCTTGGAGTAACTTTTTGGCCAGACGAAGGCACTTGTGTGGGCAGTTGGCCGACACTGTTGCTGTAGCCGCCAACCAAGCCAAGATGGATAGACCAGTGATAGTATTCTTGACGAAAAGGTTCATGATAGAATGATTTTGGTGGATTTGATATGATTCCAATTCGGTATCGGCTCGGATGGTGAAGGGAAGGGCAAGCCCTCACTAACCGTCGCAAGAGAGTCCGTGTTCGACGTGAGTTGGAAAGTGAAGTTCTCGTCGTTCGCGGTAGTTATGACTTTGATACAAAGCACTACTCACAGTCGATTGTGAGCCAGAAAGAAGTCTTGTCCATATATGGTAATGACGGTTAGAAGGGAAACTATCCAGGTAAACGACTTATCGTGTCGACGACGTTCGAATTTTGGGAGAAACGTTGGGGATTCGTGCCAAATATTTTTTGATAAGGCGTAGTTAAAATTCAAAGTTGTTCTCTTTTTCGTATTATTGTTTGAGAAAATGGACGGCGCACTCACGGGACTTAACGTACTGAAAATGAGGCTTCAACTTCAAGTTTAGGGTGAGGAATAATAGTAATTTCTTCCGTTGGAACCGATGACGCAAAGATTTTGTGGCTTGTCTGACGGCTCAATTTTGGGATTACAAAATTGGATAGATTCAAAACAAACTTGGACTTTTGCCATGTTCTATGTAAACAAGTATAGAAAGCATTTGCCTACAGAACAACTATTCATAAAACAAAGAGAAGTGACAGGAAATGCTTTGCATGCTTAACTATACTTTGATTGCGTTTTTGGGTATGACATTGTCTCGAAACTTTTTACGCGGGAGTGCAACGCCAAACTGCGGAGTGGTAATCCTCGCTTCCGGAAAATTTGACACTCTTCCCCCACTGTAATTTCCATTCTTTTGTAACGGAAGAATATGAACGGTTCAATGTAAAGTATCGCGAGCAGTCATCATTGCATTCTGCATCGCTCGTTCCTGGAAATTCATCATTTCTTTCTCACCTTGATCCCAGAAGGAACAAGAAAGTTGTTGGAAGCCTTAGGCTTTGAGGGTGTTTTCTCCCCTTCAGACGTAGATTCTTTGGTCGTATCGTTGATCTCTTTGGTGATATCCTTCTTCGGTGGTGCCTCGGCTCCGAGAGGAGGAAATTCTTCGTCCGAGATGACAGCGACAGCCGGAGCACTATTGGTTTTCACACCAACATTGACTTGGCGTTTAGCAATCATCGGAATTCCACTTGCAGCATTTGGAATTTGATGCGCTACCATTGGTATGGTTGCCATGGGCATTCCAGGATGCCCCATCGCTGGTGGCATGGGGTGCTGTGGCATATACCCATAAGGTGAAGCCATCATAGGGATAACTGGTGGCGGTGGAAAGCCCATTACCATCCCTTGTTGAGTAGGAGGAAGATGAGGATTGACCGGAATAGGAGGAGCTGGAGGTTGCTTTGACTCTTCTTCGCCTTCGGTTGTGTAGGCAAAGTTGAAGGAAGACGTTCCACTCTGTTGCACCGCAGGCGGTGGCATGGATTGTTGAGGTCCAGATTGCTGTTGCTTCGCCATTAGCTGCAAGAGCTGATCAGCAGCCGAAGGAGGTACCGGTGGTGGTGGAGGAAATCCATTGTTAATGATTTGTGGTTGGGGTGGTGGTGGAATAGGAGGATTTGAGTCAACCTTGAGAACGGCCTTTAAACTAGCTGTTGGATCGTTAGATTTCAAAAGGGTCACATTTGAAGAAGCCACAGGTGACGGCGCAGAATTTGCACCGACCCCAAGCATAGCCTTTAGGTGAGCTTCGGGGCTCGGATTAACACCCAGCATAGCCTTCAATTCATTTGTTTGTACTTTGGCTGAAGTTGCCAATGAATCCTGATTCGGACCTTTGCTTTGCTTTTTGATTAGAGATCGCCATCGATTAAGACCACTTTTCCCCTTCCTTACTCCCTTGAAACCAATACCTTTTTCGGGAGGGCCTTGCGCCTCGCGCCAACCGGCTTGTTTGGCCCTACCACTAGATTCAGCTCTAGACGATGGAGTTCTGTGTCTTCCAGAAGAAGTAGCTCTGTTTCTTTCCGTAGACCCATGGCGACCGGGTGAGGCGAAAACAGACGTAGTTTTGTTATCGATTGCAACTTGTCTTTCGATTTCGTTCAAAGTTTGCTTTGTATTTGCCGTCACAGATCCTTGCGCCACATGTTTGTCCGTAATTTCTCGGTTGTTTGTGACAGTAATCCTCATTAGATGTGCCCAGACAGCAAGTTTACCCCGAAAGTTGGAGCAAAGTCCCTGCAAACTTGTTCCGCCAACAAATTCTTCGTCCATCACGATTTCTACACAGCCTGTTGTGGCCTTGTGAATACCAACAATCGTTCCTCTTGCGCCAAACGGAATTCCTGTGGCACAGAGATTTACTACTCTATCTCCAAGTTCTGGTGCTTCGTTTTCGTTGTGATCACTCGCTAGCATAACATCTGTTGCACTTGTGGAGTTCTCCCTGTACATGGCACTACCGGGAACCTTAATTAGGGATTCCTTAGGGTAACCTTTCTTCTGCAACTGAAAATTTCGTACGTCTGTGGTTTTTTCGACGGCTTTGACAGCTTCTTCTGGCATTACTGTCGTCGAAATAGGAATCCTTGGTAACTTTGCACTCTCGATCTTGTTCAACCATTCTCTTACTTTTGGAAGTGTTTCTGTCCAGTTCGGCCCGAAAACTTTGGCAGCATCGTATTTCTTCTCTGATGGTAGTTTTGAGAGGGCACTGAATAGCTGGGGGAAGCGTTGACGGTATTCATTGATCAGACGAATTGCTTTCGGAGTGTACTCCCATTGTATTCTCTCCTTTAATTCAGACTGCTTTTTATTATCACCTAAAGCTCTCGCGCTACCGATCACTAAGAGAGCATCTCCCGTATCCCATGCTTTCTTTTCTTCTTGATTTACATTCTTTCCGTTCTCTTTTCTTTCCCTTGTATAACCAGCGACACAAAGACCATCACTAGATTTCAGATTTAATCCGATATCATAGTTTCCCTGAACGAACAAAAGCTCGCTCGTAATACGACCGAAAATCAATGGGTTTATCTTTAATATTCTTCCCGCATCGGCTGAAGATACGAAGGATTCGTTGATGGATCTTGCTAAAGCTAACCCAAACGGAACTTCGGGAGGCATCGTGAGCACCTTCACTCCGACCTTCTTACTATCGGCGACACCAACCACCTGTCCTGTGCAGCCTTTGTATTTACCTTTCGTTAATACAATATTGGAGCCAGCCGGGAAACGTTCTTCAAGAGTCAACGGCCCATGTTCCTCAAAACGAGGGTCTGGAGCAGGAGCTTGCCACAAAGCCAATTGCAAAGGAACTTCGGCTTGCTCCTTTCCGAACAGCTTCTTCGATGACCCGTTGACTGGGTTAATTTTCATTCCCTGCAATGGCAAGAGACGCAGACGGATTTTCACCTCTTGAATTTGAATCCCACCTGATCCAGGAACATTGATGCCTCCCAAGTAATTCTGTGTCATCTCCTCAGATTCTCTACTCCATCGGTCTTTTTCCGTTTTGTTCCATTTCTTAACTTTCTTCTTTCCCTTGAACAAGTAAACCTCGGCATTTTCGTCCGAAACAGCAACAACTTTTGCTTCGTGCATCATAGGCCAGTTGATAAATAGCGATCGTTGCAAGAGATTATCGGCTAGAGTTTCGACTGGAGGCATTTCGGGCATCGGATGTAAATTCAGTACCATTGTGGGATACTTGGACGGAAACCCAAAGCACTTTACACCTATTGGTGTCAATTCTGCATCTGTTATTGGCAACACGTTGAGAGACGGAAATCCGGGATACGGAATCTGGGTTCCTACGACAAGTTCTGGCTTGAAAGAGACTCCTTCGGCGTCGTATTGCGGAAGGATAGTCACCCGAGAATTGCATTTCACGATATCAGTAAGACCAATATTTTTATGAGGTGCCTCGACTGTCTCCGTTGCTGTCAAGTCAAAGGTATAATAGAAAATTTCGCCCACACGATTGCGTCGTTTTTCGGCATCAGTTAAATCGTCATCAGGTGCGTATTGTTTGATAGTATCCAACAAAAGATTAATTTCAATAAAGGGAAGCAAGTTGACTCCCTCCCATGGATTCTTCTTTCCATTCATATCAACCTCAAAATTAGTAGGATAAAATTGAATAATAGGAGAATCGGGTGATGTCATCAAGTTTCGGTAGATCTTTGGTACAAGCTGTGCCGATGCCGGTGGGAGACAAGACATGAGCTGTTGAAAAGGGAGAATGGGTTTACCAACAGTGAACTCTATCTTTTCAAACATTGTCGGTAGATTGCGCAAATCGCTCAGCATTGGACCATAGTGGTATGGGAAAAACCAACCCCAAGAAATACAACCGCGATAGTAATATGCTAAACACCACATCAAACCCTCCATGTACGATTGGCGCAATGCATGGTGACCCTCGATATCCAGAGGGGTCAACTTCAACTTCTCAAAATAATAACGTCCTTTAAAATCTTTTTTGCCGGCTTCGGCTGGAGTCCAGCCATCCACGAATTTAGAATCTTTCTGGTTCGTCATGATACCTTGTATCATATTCAAATAATCGCCTTGCTTCGCATCCTCTGCTGCCTTTAACTCTTTATCGGAAGGCCCACCATCCAAACCGTCTCGTTTGTTCCATCGACGCTTTTTCTTGATATATTCAGCATCCAATACTTCTCGATTTTCCAATGTTTCCGTTTCAACATTTCCAATTGCAGCTAAATAGTTTTCCAATCTCAACGCATCAGAAATGTTGCCACTTTCGGTCAAGTACTGTCCTTCACCCCAAGACGGTCGTTGATCCTTGTAAATTTGAAATAAGAGATCGAACGCTCCTTCGCTAATATCAAGCGTGTTTAAGTGAGGCAAAAAATCATTTCTAAATATTTGAAAAGAACCAGAAAACGTGGAGATTGAAAATCAGTGATCAGTAAAATTGGACATCAAAGCACAAAGCTGCATTGTTTTTTTCGAGAGTTGGAGAGAAAAAAAGACTTACCCGACCAAAAACGTCATAAAGACGAAATCATCGATGGTCCGCTCGAGATCGAGTGACCCAGGAGCAGAACCCTTGCAAAACTCCAGATACAGATATTCACGTAGTACCGATAGATGCAGCAACTGAAAATCGGACTCTTTCGTTTGTTTCTTTACAACTTTTAGGGCATTTTTGTTCGAAAACCCCCCGCTGAAGTCTACAACCTCACGGAGAATTGTAAAATGGGGTTCGTGTGTTACCAAACCGAGCATGATGAGATCGGCGTCCTGCCCATAGATACAATGGCGGTTATTGGGCTGGTAGTTCGGATCGTTTCGCATCATTCGGATGTGTTCCATGATTTTGTGCTCGCCCTCCCCTGGAATCTCGTGGCCGCTGAAAATTACCTTGAGATTTCGCCACAAAGGATCCTCTTTGATTTTCTTCCGAATAAAGTATTTGATAGTTTCGGACACACGCGCCATGAATTCGGTTCCCGGAGTGATACAATTAGAATCGAAGAGATCCGGTTTCTTGATGTTACCTGCATCATCTCGTTCTTTTGGGAGATCTTTGGTCGCCTCTGCCATATCCTTGGCGGAACGAAATCGACGGGAACGTTGTTGGTTGAGCTTGGCCCGAGGAGCGACTCCATCGATAGCCATGTAAACGGAAACTCGTGGTTTGACGATTTGGGTGATGATCCGGTCGAGATAGTGCATAATTCCAAGCATCATGTCACGTTCCGATATGACGTCAGATATGTCCATGTGGCTGGGATGAGTACATCCATGAATAATCCCATTCATGTCGAGATACAAGTGATCAAACTCGGGGAGCAGTGCAGAATCGGACACGATTTCGTTGATCTTTGTGTACCGTTCACTGATCCATCGGTAAAACTGAAAGTGGTACGATGAATAGCATTATGCTTGTTAGGATCAAAATAAAGTTCATACTAAATGTCCCAACTTTCGAAAGGATCCAAAATCAAACACCTCGAATGCTGTCTTGTCGAACCACATGCTGTGGATGACTGACTCGCTGAACTGATCAGTTCGCTGCCATACACACCTTGGGGACTCCCATCTTAGATTTCGCTTATGAATAATGTCGCAATATTGGTGAAGTCGACCTCTTATTGAAATATCTTTGCGTTGTCGGCAACAAGTAGCTGATACACTGCAGCACGAGGTTAGTGACAGCAGACAACGTGCGTTTGAATGAAAAATACCTGAAAGCAAATGCCCCGAACCCTCGGCAGCATGAAAGACATTTCAAATCAACGGACAAAAAAAATCCATGCGCGGCATTCTACACTACTTGTTGGCTCACCGCCTTTTGCCTGACAAAAGTTTGATCTGTTGGTGCGCAGCAGAGGATGTAAAATGGAAGCTACTCCCAACAATGGATCAACTTTGTAAGTTTGTTGTCCAGTTGCATCCCAATTGTTTTGTTTGCAGAGAGGTGTGTCTCTCCCCCCGCACATGACTTCCACCACCGCTACCCCTCCAGCAGCCCGTCAGCCTGCGCTCCTTGGGCCACCACACCAGGGGTGCCCCCCATGGGGCTGCCACGCAACTGCCTTGGTGGGGTGGGGGTTGCCAGCAGCCAGGAGCAGGGGGTGGTGCTGCAACTGGAGCAGGCAAGTGCAGAGCAAGAGCCCTGCTGGGCGCCTGCGCCCCCATTCTCAATTGGGCACAAACTGAATGCATGCAACGGGGCCTTCCTGCTCATATGGTGATAGGTTCCTTCTTGCGAAGGCAGAATGCATGCACTTCGGTGTTTGAACTTTGTGAATGCAATAAAAATTAGTCTAATTATTTAACTATTCCTGGTATTCGTCATCGATTAGACCAGTGTGTTTCAAGCCTCCTTCTAAGATGGAGGGTAACCAGAGAAATCCGTCACAACGAAATTTTTCTTTCCCTCGTGCGCGAGAATCGTTCTTAGCAAGAATCAGATTAGCAATGGCGTGTTTGAAGGATACTGATCGACCACCTACAACATTCTTTCTTGTTTCTTCTTTCTCCACAATTCGCTGCCAGAACTCAATGTCTCTCAATGGATCCATTTTTCGAATCAAGGATTGGTCCAAAGTCGTGTGCTTTAGCGACGAAACTGATTTATCCTGGTTGCTTCTATTACTTTTCATCGAGAATTGAGAAGAAGCAAATATATCATTCATAGGAAGACACAGAACAGCGGAGGATGAAGTGGACGGTGTTTGTGATGGTGACAAGTTTTCGCTTTCAACAGGAAGCTCTGTTACTTTTTTCCCAATTCTTTGTGATCTTGGCAAAGAAATTGGTGCGTCGGTGCCTATTTCGACCAGGGTGTTCACTTTTGGTCCACTCGTGCTATTCCACGGTTGATTTCCGTTTTGATCTTCTTGCTGGGTACTGAGCTGTTGCAATTCATAACTTCGTCGAGATTTCGTCTCGGTCAAACTTTCGCTAGTACTAGTAAAATCTGTTGTTCCTTTTAGGTTTTCTTCGACCCAGGGGGAGTCTCTGTTCTCAAACGCAGTGTCGTGCCCTCTATCTATATTCTTGTTTTTATCTGTACTGTCACTACCACCTTTACTATTGGTAGAGTTTAGATTACTTGTCCCCAGCAAAATGTTTCGGATGTTTTCCGATTGAGTTTCACGTTGAGTCTTTTGCTTTTTCATAATGTCACCACCACCAGTGAATGATGGGCCCTCGAAAATGACCTTCGCTGACAATTTTGCACCAGTACTGATCGTTGTCTCATCGTCCGCTAATGCTTTTATGGTGGAAACCTTCATATCCTTTTCAGGATCACTTTTCCGTTGCCGAATCGTTTCACGAAGGATTCTTGCGGACCGCACGAAGTCTAGTTTGGGCCGTAGATAGAAATCACACTTTTGCAGCTTCCTTGGCTTTTCCTTCAATACCTTACCGGTTCTTGGGCTGGGCGAAGAAAAGAGCCTCCTTTTTGGAGAGTTCGATGATCGATGGGGAACGTCAGCCAGAGGAGAGTCATCTACCATTTCTTCCCCCCTCGCGAAGATTTTGGCGTAAATCTTGTGTCTTTTGTTATTAGTATGTGGGATTCGTTGGTGATGGGTGCTATGGGATTTGGAACAAAGGTCTTCGCTGTTTTCGATGGGCGTCACGATATTGGATTGTGGTGCCTTCCCTTTGCCCATGGCAGTGGAAAAGTTTTGTATTGAAAATTTTGTTTTAAAAGCTTCGGAGTGCTCGTTTTTCTCATTGTGCTGTTTCAAAGGAGGATAACTTTTCCTTTCCGTTTTCCGTTCGGTTCGAGCAACTCTTTGAGATGGTTTCTTGTTTGGAAACAATTCGCGCCGCGGGACACAGGACAACGGTATCCGAGGTGATGAGCATTTTCCACTCCGTTTGGTTGATACCGGAGGCGATTTCCTATCGAAATCGTCTTTGGTAGATCGCCTTTGACGTTTTCGTCGTTGTCGTCGCTTGGTCATTGCCTCCTGGCGGTCTCGCTCGATGGCATCGTCATCACGACCCCGTTTCTTGGCCTTGAGCCAACCTCCCACAATGGTGGGCATCCCGCTAAGCACAATACCAAGCCGTTGGTGAGAACAAAGTTTGACAGTGCATCGGAAAATATTATGTTCACATGATTTTTCTCAGTATTTCTTGTATTGTATCGCCGAAAACTCGTTTGGTGCGCAATAACACTAACCTTGATATAAATATTCCAACGGATCTGATCTTGCGAATTTCAAAGATTAAAAATGAAAGGGTCACTGCCTTCGCACGATTAGGTCACTCGTCTCTTTGATGGTGTTACGAACAAGCTTTTGCCGACCTCCAAACAAATCAAGAGAAATAAGGAAGAAGTGAATTGCATTCCTTGCACCCCATATTATCTACCATGTCTGGATACGGAGCCAACGTTGGGAATCCGATTTTAGTTCTCTACAAGATTGTCAATTCGGAATCCGATGGGACCTCTGATTTGTACAACTGCTTCCATATGCCGTATGGAAGAGGCCCCACGTTGAACTCGATCAAGCAGTAAGTTTTTTGCCGATTTGCAAAAGCGAAAATGAAAAAGGAAATAGTCAAAAGTACTTTATCAGTTCATCGTTCTCAATCACGATCTTTCCTTTTTCAACTTGCGGGAACTTTTTAATTCAACCCATCACATTTATTACAATGGCTCAGACATTGTGTCGCGGCTCATTCCCTGAGCCACCTGGGACCGGAAGGATATCATTATCGGGTTATGATGGAAGATAAAACATCTAGTGGCTCCGATCGCTCCTTTAGCTGGTGGGATGTCCAAGATGGTAATGCTAAACTTCCTGTGAAAGAAACATCTCAATACGAATTGCGAAAATTGCTGTTCCCAGCGACAAAATCGAGCAGTATGAGCACCGAATCCGCCACGAAGGCCGCTAAGGGAGCTTTCAAAATGATGGGAAAAGCAATGGCCAGTGCGATCGGTGATGAGGGAGGTGTCGAGAACCAGGGGCCACCGGTGGCTGTCATTGTCATCAAAATGTTAGATCTGGTCAAAATCCACAATGATTACGATCAGAAACATGGAGGTCACGTTCCGGCTGCTCCAAAACCCCGAGTCCGTCGTTCTGCCCCAAAGATTCGTCCGTCAGCTCCAACTCCGGCCCGTACAAGTAGACCTACCCCTTCCCGACCGCAGCCTGCAAGGCAGGCGGCTGCTCGCCAACCACAACCAGCTGCCGCTGGTAATTTGATGGATTTTGGAGACGTTCCGACGGCGAACACAGCGAATAGACCCATGCACCATTCGTCATCCATGCCAGCTCGGTCAAATCCCAACGAAACGAGGGCACAGAGATTGAAACGACAACAGGAGCAAAAACTGAAAACTAGCAACCGTGTGTGGGACGATGTTGATCAGCGTTGGGTCGAAGTCGATCCCAAGACTGCGAATGGAGCCCGTGGGGGCGTAGCCAAACCTAAGAAGAAGGAGGCAGCTGTTAAGCTGGACATGTCCAACGCTGCAGGAAAAAGTCACAAGGTTCAAAAGGCCATGCAGGCTCGTGTGAACGAAATGAATGCGACGAGACAAAAGGCTGTCCAGGAAGTGAAGGATAGGGAGGCCTTAAAAAAGAAGCGAGAAGATGAAGAGGATGCTATTCGGGCTCAGCTGGAGCCGAAAATCAAGGCCTGGTCTGAAGAATACGGCAAGAAAAAACAGCTGCAGGCCTTGCTGGCAAGTCTTCATACAATTCTGTGGCCAGGTGCAAAGTGGAAAACCATCAGCATGGGTGATATCCTCCAGCCGGCGAAAGTCAAAAAATTCTATTTCAAGGCGACCCTTGTGGTTCATCCGGACAAGACAGGAGATCTTCCCGCTGATCAACGATTTTTAGCCAAACGCATCTTCGATGCTCTCACGCAGGCCAAAACAATCTGGGACGAATCTCAGGGGAGGTAATAGTTTTGGCAATGAATTTATAATCCTTTAGCAGACATCGCTTATTTAGCTACAGTTGCAAAAAGATTTTGCTAGTTGAATATAATTCATCAGTAAGAATATACCCTCTGCATTGTAACGCATAATCAATAGCTAGATGGAAAGTTTTGACAGCCATTTATTTTTTCGTTTAATTGGATATTCGCTCAAGGATTCGCAACGCATAAATCACTCGCTACCACGCCCTTCCTGTTTTGCTGTTTCGAGGACAGATTTTAGTATCGCGCTCTTTTCCTTTCTCGACGAGGCCGAGTCCATAATTGCGGCATTCATCTTGGCCTACGTTTTTGAATTTCGAAAGAAATGTATGAGTAGATACAAACAAAATGTTAAAAAAAAGCAAACACTACAGCGGCAGAAAAACGAGACGATTCCTCCTCTTGAAACATTAAATTTTGAAATGGAATTCTCATGTCTACCTTTCAACGTACCTTCTTTTCTTGCATCCTATAAATATCCTCATCGACCGAATCTTTTGCAATAAGCTTGTATACCGTGACTGGCTTTTTCTGTCCGATGCGGTGGCATCTATCTTCAGCCTGTAGGTCATTGAAAGGATTGAAATCGAGGTCGTGAATGATGCATGTGTCGGCAGACGTCAGGTTGATACCTAAACCACAGGCCTTAGTGGACAGCAAAAAGACAGAGTAACTCTTATCGGTATTGAATCGATCAATAAGCCTCTGACGCTCGTCTGACGGACAACTCCCATCCATTCGCTGGAATTGAATACCTAGATGCTCCATAAGGCACCCCAGCAAATCGAGACAGGATGTCCAGGAGGAAAACAACAAAATACGGTGGTCTTCTGAAATCAGTGTCGGCAATAGATGACGGAGTTTTTCGAACTTAGATGAGCAAAATAGGTCTTTCTGCTCCAAAACATATCGCTGGAGATCTTGTTGGCGGTGTTTATTTTCTTGAATCAGATCCAGGGCCGTTACTGATCATTGATGTAGTGGAATAATGGAAGCGAACGATCGTGAGCGTCGTGGTCAGCCCAAATAAAGAACAATTTGTAGCATCAAAAGCGATAAACTTACAGTGAATTTCAAAGTCATTCCAGGATTCCATCTCTTCAGTTACTCTCTGCTTTGTGTTGGTGCATCCCTCGCCTCTGAAAGCTCCATATTTAATGAAGTAATCGATCAATCGCTCTTTTTCTGTAGGAGTGTTCCAACGGGTTCGAAGTAGCAATGGGTGATGAGCACATTTGCGGAGGTTGGTAAATAAGTGTTCCCCAGTACCTGGATTGATTGTGTTGACATTTTTGTTAAAGTGTGATTGAATGATCGATTTGTAGACGGAACGAGTTGACTCAGAGAGCTTTACGAAAATCGTTTTTCGCTCTTTCTTTGGAAGTAGCTGGGCAATGACATCGTCCTTCCGGCGCCTTAGCACAAAGGGAGCAAAGAGTTGCTTGAGCTTTGAATATGCAGTCTGCTCGTCTCCGTGTTCAGCGGTTTCGTCTACAAAATGCTTCAGCATCTGCTCCGTGTGATTTTCCTTTTCTTCAAAGGGAGATCCAGACTTTGAAAACAATGGCATAATGAAAGAAAGCATATTTAAGAGCTCTTGCGGGTTGTTCTGAACAGGAGTTCCTGTTAAGAGCAAGCGATGCTCGGTTTTTACCTTATCCAGCATCTTATAACGGGTGGATTTGGAATTTTTCAGATTATGGGCTTCATCGACAACTCTATTTTTCGATCGAAAGTATGAAAGAAAAATAAGGACAGTGAGGACAAGGGTTAGAAGGGAAAGCGTGCATTGAAATCATGATACCTACAAATAATCGTATTTGAAGTTGCTCAGGAATTTTCTATCTGGAGAATTCTCCTTTTGGAAGTAGGAAACAGGCGCAACGATCACATCGAGTTGTGTTCGTTTCATTACATGCCTATTGTGGTACTTCGGGAGGTGTTCCCTGAGATCCTCTTTCATGACTTCTCTCTCTTGTTGTGTACCGTGATATTTAATGACGTTCATTTCGGGACAAAACTTCTCAAACTCTCGGATCCAGTTCGGTAGCGTTGAGACAGGAACGACAATCAGGTGAGGCAGTGGTGGCAATTCGTCATCGGTTGCTTCTGGTGACTCGATATCAAGAGGAGTCATCTTTCGGCGGTATTTCAACCATGCAAGAAAGGCAATTGTTTGTACAGTTTTTCCCTAAAGGATATTAAACGGTTAGGAATCATGTGATGCATTGAATTTGCGTGAAGTTTGAGTTGATGTGCACATTCAGTAAAGCAACTGAGTTAGCAGAGAATTCAAGACACTAAAATGATAAACTGCGCAAACATTCTGTGCTTTGCCTATGGAAGTTATTCTTACCAAGCCCATTTCGTCTGCCAAAACCCCATTAACATTCTTTTTTCCTTTAGTTCCAACATCACAAGTCATACCGTTCAGTAGTGCCATCCAGTTGACCCCAACTAATTGATAGTTAGAAAGTTTCACATTTGGGATAGCCTTCTCCATTTCTGTTTTGCTGACGATAAAATTGCAAGTGTTGCTATCGCTATCACGGTTACCAGTGCTTGTGGAGTCTTCCTTTTTGTTGTCAAGATTTCCCAACGAGAGAGCCCCATCCACGATAATACCCTGAACGTCGCCACTTCCTCCGAACCAACCTCTCATAGTACGAATGACATCACGGCTGAGCTGTTTTGCAGAACGCAAAACATTTGATGCAGCCTCCTTTTCTTCATCATAATATGCCTCTCCTTGGTCACTCTCTTCATCAGATGAGTCTTCCAGAATAACTTCGATGTTGTCACCCTCCTTCTTTTGGTTTACCATTTCTGTTGAGCCATAAGCTTTCTGTTTTTTGCCTTCCTTCAAGGAAAGTTTCAGGGCTATCCTGATATCCTCATCTTCATCCTCATCCGACGAATCAGCAATCGTTATCATGCGATTTTTGCTCATTTTTAAGTTCAAGTGGCGCTTTCGGTCTGGCTTGGTAAGGTCTGGCGTGTCCTCCAAGACATTATTTCTGTTTTTGTTGTTCTGTTGTAGTTTGTTGAATGATTCATCATCATCATCACTATCATGAAGAACAATAGGATTAGTTTGTTTGGTATTTGGCTTGGGATGCTCACTATTAAAATAGTTTGACTTGTCGCCAGATGAAGCAAGTTTGGGCCTGTTGTTCTTTGACGTACTACCATTGATTTTGTTCTCTTCGTCGGAAGAAAATACTTCCTCGTAGTCTTCTTCCGACCTAGGTTTGTTAGTTTTAATACGGTTCGAAGTCTGTTTCGGAGTATGGCATGGCGAAGTTAGTTCCTCGTCGTCTTCTGGGTTTTCGCGCTTGGCCACAATCGATGACTTTGACTTCCCTTGCGGCTTGGACTTTTTCAGGGCCGGCGCCATCAGAGATGAATCGCACGATTTCATTCGCTTTTTCTTCATATTGTGAATCATAGATGACTCTAAAGTAGGATTGAATCTTGTCTTCGCCGCTTTCGCCTTCTGTTGAAGCAACTTGGAGGGAGTGCTTTTGCGGGCATTGGCCTTGGGAAGAAAGGAGTCCTGCATGTCGCTATCATCACTGTCGTCTGAATCAACATCGATCGATTGGAGCTTTTTTTGCGGCTTTAATTCTTCGCGATTGGTGTCGATGCCATCGTCGCTATCTTCGTCGTCGTGAAGGACGAGGTCTTCGTCCTCTTCTTCCTCGTCTTCCAGATCGGCGTCGTCGAACTCTTCCTCACTCTCTTCGATTGACACAACTTCGTCGTCATTGACAATCCAGCTATCATCGTCACCAGAAAAATCACTATCTTCCTTGTAAGAGGACTTCCCCTTGCGGCTCTTTGGTTTCCCTCCTCCAGTTTTCTTGGCGTTTCCACGGGAGGAAAGCGGTTTTCGATTGTTGTTCCTCCTTTGTTCCAGAGCGGTGGCTCTGTCTTTCGCTATTTGACTCTCAGACTTGCTAGAGCTGAGCCATCCAGTCATAGTGCCCTGCTTTGTCATTCTGCTTTTAAGGGATGTTGCGTGTGAAGCAAATAGACTGAACGAAAGTTTCCGGACGACGAATCGTCCTGTGCCGAGTGTGCTGTGATTAATTTTTTATCTTGTTTGCTCCTGTATTTCAAAATGACGAGGCAGCGAAAGAATGATGCGCGCCATTTTCCTGCGTCCATGAACCTCATCCTTAACTTTGCCTGCGCTCCTTGATGTGCCAACTCACCAATTTGCTCAAGTCTTCAAGGCAGTTGCCCATGTGGAGCAGTGGTATTTCATTGATTCTGGGATCAGCAATGCTTGGGACATTCGATTTGGGATCAAAGCCAGGGATCTTG
>Ga0115013_10000845_pt1 | contig 18152 bp, 8 predicted proteins | sample SouAtlMetagenome_2_FD_88686 | JGI IMG/M metagenome (GOLD analysis project Ga0115013, IMG submission 88686) | Marine eukaryotic phytoplankton communities from Atlantic Ocean - South Atlantic ANT15 Metagenome | ecosystem: Environmental > Aquatic > Marine > Oceanic | place: South Atlantic Ocean...
GGGGTGGGGGGGGGGGGGGGGGGGCGTGGGGGGGGCCGGGGGGGTGGGGGGGCCAAGGGCCCCCGCCCGGGGGGGGCCTCACCCGGCGGGGGGGCCCCTCAACCCCCCCCCCCCCCCCATGGTGCCCTCCCCCCCTGTGGTGGCTGGCCCCTGCTGGGTGGGTGGGTGCACCCACAAAGACCTCTCACCACAAGGGGACACCCGATGAGTTGCGGAGCCTCAGGGATTTTGGCCAGCACTCAGGGTGTGGGGGTTGGCCAGCACTCAGGGCACTCAGCAGGATGTTGGGGGAGGGATGGCTGATGGGGAGATCGCGCCGCGTCCCAGGTTGATCGTGGGATCCAATCGCTCCTCCCACAGTTCGGAACAATTAGGGAGCTCCCCCTTTCAAAATTTCATATTGTATGTATAATAATTTTGTCAGACATCGACAGTCATTTCGCAATTTTCCTTTAATAAAATTTCTGTGACCGACAGATTTTGGTGAAACACAGACCGGAAAACGGAAGAGAAAAACGAAGCATTCCCGATTCAGTCGCCTGAAAATTCGAAGGCAATCTTGTATAGGAACACGGAGCTAACGCTCAACTTCATTTCAGAGTCATGCAATGAATGCGAAGAGTAACTGTCACATTCTACAACAATCTTTTACGACAATCTTTAACAACAATCGTTTACAACAATTTTTTCGGGCAAGAGTTTAGTGGACAGCCTAACAAAGGGAACAGAATAACAACTTCTTCCTTAAAATTTGATTCATGTTCTTGTGAGTTTCGATCAGTTCAACAACTTCAGAACAACGAGAACCACAGCAACAATGGCAATGTCAAATACACGAACAAGAATACGAACTAGCGTCAAAACCTCAATTTCAGCACTACCTGTTCTATTATCGCTTGGGTGGATAGTGCCAGCTACGAAGATATCATTTGTAGAAGCCATACATGCTGCCCCAGCAGCTCGAGATCTTGTCATTAATGATGGTGGCTCTCTGCGTAAGAATACGTTGCACGACAACAACAACAGATTGAGTACTCAAGAGGGTCGCCGTTTTCTTCAAGCATACACAAACGAAACTCTCGGCTACGAAGATGGCGCTGCGGTAAATCAAGATCGAGAAGTCGATTTTGAATATTGTTATGGTGCTTTACAACGTGCAGACAAAAATGAAGATGGACGCCTCGAAACGAAAGATTATTTAAGATTTGTTCAAGACCTCGGGTCGAATACTGAATGCCTTGGCGATTTACTATCATTACCAGTGATGCCCATTGAACTTACAGCGTGCTGGAATCAGCTGAGTTGCGAATGTAGAACCCGTGGTGGTGCTCCGAATTGTTGCGAGAAGGAGAACGCCCATATTCCTTTGGGTGGGGTCAATGCTGTTGGTGCTGCTCCATCAGGACAAACGGAACCGCAGCCACCAAAAGAGCCTTACATAGACCAAGAGCAGAATTTTCTGAAGCAGACCTGTTTGAGGACTGATCAGTGTGTCATTTCATATTGTGGATACCCCCCACCTCCTATTGTTGTGCCATTGCCACCTCTTCCTCCAGTTGAAGAAACAAAGCCAAATTTGTTGTGGCTATTATTTCTACTTTTGTTACTTTGTTGTTGCTGTCGGCGTTGGATCCTATGTGCTGCCGGAAAACTTGACGATGATGATCTCGAGCAGGCTCCTCCTGGTAGCCAACCGGCGGACGAGCTTGAAAGTGGGGTTCCACCTCCCGTCGAAGAACCGCCATTTGACTACGGTGGTGACCATAATGATCCTAATGCTAACAAAACTGTGATGAAGTCTATGGGTGAGAGTGAGATCGATGAAGGGGGTGGTGTAAGATACTACAGGGTAGTTCAAGAACCAGAATATGAAGAGCCTCCGCCACCACCCGAACCGAAAGTGATTGACCAGTATGACAAAGGTCTACCAGAAGGTGAGGGCATGAAGCTGAAACATGTTGAGAAACCGCCGCCGCCACCTCCAGAGGAGGACCCTTACGCCCTAGAGCACTATGAACCCGATGGTGGTGTTGTCGAACATGAACGAACAGGTGAATGGAGCTATGACGCAGATGGGGGTTATGTGCCAGAGGAACGAACAACAAAGGAAGGGTCGGAATGGAAACGTCCTGGATATGATCGTGCCGAGGTTGCAGCCTCAGTTCCAATTGATGATCGCCGTGATCGGAATCTTGATGAGTATGGAGGAGGTGCTATCTTTGATCATTTGGATGAAACCGACGAACCACCGAAGGGCGATTCCGGTAATCTATTTGAATGGGTATTTACCAAGACTCTTAATACCCTCGATGATAACCAAGATGATTTGAGATCAGATACATCAAGATCGGAAACTTCAGCAGCGTCGAAGAGATCTCGTTAGGGATTCATTTCACAATTTCGTTACAATGAAAGTGAAAAGCTCTTGCGTACACTCAAGACAGCTTTGTACCAAATTTATTTGCCCTGTCGTGTGTCACTGAAAACCATTTGCTATGTGTTCGGATGATGAATACGTAGTTGCATGGGGAAAAAAGAGATTAGAAATAAATTGAGGACTTCGGGCAATTGCAGAATAGAGTTTACAAAGTGAAGGGAATTTAAGTATATTCTACGTTGTCATATCTATTTTGAGATACGAATAATTGTGTAAGAGTGCATTATACTTTATATCACATCCATATCTGTTTTGAGACGCAACAAAGTCTTGTTGTACCCTATTTAATACATTATAGTACTTCGTCTTCTAGATAATGTGACACTTGAGCAAACCGCAGGAGATGATTTTGATGTCCCTGCGAATTTCAAGCAGGACGCAATTGTGAGATGACCTTCGCATGCCCGTGCATGTTTTGGCATATTTAAAAAAATAACGACCTCATAACTTGCCAAACAACAATTCCGGACATGAAATTCTTGGATTATAGAATATTTGATACTATCCAAGCTCATCACAGCTCAACTCTATCGTATCTCGTTTTAAAAGCCATCGAAAGGTATCTGTGAACAGCACGGGAGGAGACCGCAGTTCTAATTCTGAATGATTCGTAGTTCCTTCTTGTCCCTCTTCTGCGCATTCCAATGTAGACGTTTGTTTGCGGACTTGGTTTTCTCTGTCGAGATCGTCTTGATCACGACAATATTGTGTCGTAGCTTTTGTAACAGCGGTATTAACCAGTGTCAAAAGAATTGCTCCTATAGCCAGAATAAAGAACCCCTCTTCTATAACAGACTTGACACTAAAACATTGGGCATCCTCAGTTTTTAGAACTCCGTAGAAAACCAATTCTGATAGAAAACCATCCAAAGAATCGCAGTATGAATTGACCATAAATGACGAAATAGGGCCAAGTTGCCAACTTGCAACAAATATAGCGAGAATATACACTTCTGCATACTGCCATGCTTGTAATATCTCAACAAACATAGACATTTTCATTCTCTTCTTGATAGTCATTGGAACAAACCATTGTACTAGTAAAGCAAGATTTTGGCAAATGGGTACAATAAGCACGGTGAAGGCCAAGATAATAGAAAAGGAACCGAGACCCACATAGTACTTGGTCGATTCCAAAAATTTCGCCTGTTCGAATAGTAGTTTGATGACTCTAAAAACGCTCTGATACGTTTTTGCGTCTTGAAATTCCTGTCCAAACTCAATAGCAACACCGAGCACTCCAAAAACTTCAATTGAGAACGACGGAAAAATGCATCCAGCAACTATGCAAAGAATTGAAGATATTATCACGAAGACGAATAAATAGTTTACCCACGACCTGACAATCAGTTTTTCTTTTTCTCCACGATGAGGACGGCGATAATGATGGGAATGCAAAATATCTTGCTGATCGGAGTTCTGTCCCTGCATAATTGGAGGATTGATACTGCTCCGCAAGTGGTAGTCTCTGGCTCTCGTAGCAATCTTGCGATGGTAATATATGATGAAGTGCGAGCTTATCTGAGACACCAACTGTGCGATCAAATTTGCGTACAGTCCCCAGAGTGGAACAACCAATAAGTCGAGGGAGTAAAATCCCGTTGGCAGGAAAGAAAGTTGACTTGGACTATTTACTGAAACTCGAAATGCGGCTATGCATATGATTAAAACAAATATGTCAATCATGGACCATTTTCCCAACCTATCAAGCCACACCAAAATCGTCCCACGACGAGACATTGAGACCCAATGAGGAGGCGAAAACCAAAGGAACAGTGTTATTAACTGCTTTGTGTATGGCCAAATTCCAGAGAAGATCAAAATGAGGATAGCAAGCTCTTTGCCACCGGCATTCCAGATGTCGATCGTAGATTTTGCCATTGAAAATTCGAAGAAGTTATCCACCTTAATTGTCTCACCAGCAACTGTGGCTTCAATATTGACAGTTGCGCCAAGATTTAAATGCCCTGAGATGAACAAAGCAATGTTGCCTATAATCACAAAGGGCATACCCCAACGAAGTACGAACGGTATATCCTTACTACTTCGAAACATGGAAGATGTTGTAGAGTTCATTGCTAATTCCATTGAAACTTCTCTTTGTTGAATATGTTCTAATGCCTTGATTTTCTCCGTCGTGAGTGTCGTAAGCCATCGTTTATGTCGACGACGGATGAAACACTGGATTGAGAAAAATAGCGACCCTACCATCAAGATGATCACCAGGGATACCACACCCACGAGCATCAAATAAGTCGTCGAGTTCTCTATTTTGACCGCCTCGAAATCACTATATTGCTGTGAATTCGGAGCGGTACCATCTGGTTTGAAGTTCGGATCATAGTTTTGACTATGGCGACATTGTCTCGAGGCATTATTGAGCAACCGGTCTATTTGAACTTGCATGAAGTCGCCTGTGACCAAATCACTTGCGGACGTCAGTAGCATGTTTGCCGCCAAAGAAACATCATTCTTGGCCTCACTAGATGTCATCAAAAGTTCTGATAATTCAATCATACCAGGACTAGAGCATTCCAAGCAAGCCACGTTTAAGTTTAGTTCAGCAACTGTGGCGACGAATTCGAGTATAGTAGCATTTATATCATCGTCCCCAATCCGAACTCCTTGATCATTTAATGTTGGGGCAGGTATAGTTGCCACCCAGCAATTTAAATCGAATATATCAAGCAAGGGAAACCCAAGCAACCTTGATTTGGCTATTTTTAGCATTACTGATGTTAGCACATTAGCCGTGTGCATATCGATATCGATCTCGACTTCGTTCGATATCTCATCTCCTTCAATGTTGTCTATGATTTCAAAAGCAAATCTTGCTGCCAGTTTCACAGGTCTGCCTTCTACTCCGATAGTCACACTATTATTCAGAGTATGTGGCTCAGTCAACACAGGTTCCATCAAAGTCAAAGGTGCGACCACAGTGTCTAGGTTTTCGATTCTAATGTCACTTGCACTCAGGCGAACGTTAGTGTCAAATCCGCCAATCTTGATTCTTTCGATGATATCAAAACCTTGTCCATCGTCTCCGCCAAAGAGTAAAGTACCTTCAATTCCAGATTGTCCTTTGGTTAATGTATCAATCAAAACATCGTTAAGTTTAGGCATACCTGTTGTTGGATTTACACTCAGTAATTCATTATCAATTACAGTTCGCAACATTGATGGCAATTCTCCGTATGTACTAGTCTCAACAAACGTAGTTGATGAACCGAACAACTCTCGAAAATCTACGTAATTTGCAGCATGAACAGTAGGAACTTCGTTGTACTTAGTACACTCATCAGGACTGCTTCTACTACCTTCTAATGCTCGATTCATGATGTCATTGATAGATGCCCTTACTGTATTCCGAATCATAGCAGGTAGAACATCATCCAAAAGTAATTCGTAGTACATTTCGAAAGCGATCTCGGTCAGGTCGGAAAGGATGCGATCGAGTCCATCATCTATAAACCCCTTTAATGTTGGCGCATTTATTTGTTGAGGCGATATCTGTAAATCGATAAAGTGTAGGGCTTTTACTGCCGACATTAAACAAGACCGTACCCACTCATAATCCTCGACATTCGTCAATGCTAGCAACGATCCAATTGTTAAACCACCTAAGGTTTCAATATCGATCAATGCAAATATGCTAGCAAACACGTCAATATCTTTGGCTCCAATTTCTATCGTGATTTGTTCAACGATACCTTCTTGCTCGGAACCGATATCTTGCTTTAATATCGCATCTTCAAGCGATGATGGCCGAATGTCCAAAAGTACATCAATAGAGAAATCCAAAGAATTCCAAGAAAATTCGTTCCGAATAGTGTGATCACCATCTACCAAAAACGGATCAAATTTTGTCATGCTATCCAAACCGACAATTCTTACTTCTTGTATGGTAATCAGAGTCTTCGTTAGCTCATTATGAAGCTCAAAATTCATTGCATCTTTACCAAGAAGTTCGGTAATTTTAAGCACTAAAGTACCATTTTCATCTAATAGATACGAACGTAAAAAGTTGTTCACACTGAGTATGTTGTCGTCACCTCTAAACAATTGGTCAAATCGACTTAGTACTCTTTCGATATCTCTGAAATTGAGCGCTTGTGTCGCGTTTAAATCATTTTGTTGAAGAGCTTTCGTATCGCCAACATTATCTTCGGCATTGGCAAGACTTAATAGCGTCTCGGTTACCATCGTAAACATATCATTGTTCAGAAACTCGGCACCTCTTGTTGAAAATTCGGAGCAAGCATATTTTTCGATTTGTTCTTCAATCAATTCACGAAAGTATTTCTCGAAAAGCCCCACGGCCTTTGAAGCGAGATCGGCATCGATGAAATTGACATCGCTGATTTCGATATTGATGAGACAATTGGAGATAGATGACTTCGTAACAAATTCTCCATTTTCAGTGTAGGCGACAAATTCAATCGAAGTATCGGCTGCGTTTCCATTTGTCACAAATTCTACTTTTGATGTTCCTTTCAAAAAGCCGTATTCATACTGATACTCAATTTGACATGTTGCATCGATTCCATTCAGAGCAATGCCAACGTCAATAGAATTATCAACTGAAGCATGACTTACTTCTACATTTCCGATCGAAATATCTTGACACTTTAAGTTTTCTATCACCAAATTCAAGTCGAGGAGACCAACTTTCTTCGAAACAACCATGTCGTCATCGATGGATATTGAAACAGTTTCTAATAAACTGTTCAAGCGATCGAAATCACCACGCATTTCTTGATTCTGGCGTCTTCTTACAATGTTTTCATTCATAATTGAATTTGAAATGCCATTCATTGCAGACGCTTCTTTGAACAAAGTCGCAGCAATCACGAACAAAATGAACAATTCCCCTCGCATACTGGGCGTCCTAATTTGAGATTCAAAATGAATCAAATACAATAAATGCTTTCTTGCCTACGAAATTATGGCAATCATTTGCGAGAATGGAGTTGGGGTATAGCAACAAAGCCTTGATACAATGGATTTGCCGAGGAAGAAACACGGAAGCTATAGGAATCGTGTTTGAAACTTGAAATCGCTCAAAATCATTTGAAAGAGTAGTTGGGATTTAAACTGGAATGAGAGCTAAAAAATGCCCCGGGGAGCGGGCAAAGAGCCATTGGGTGATGGCTTTTGGGATGCTCCACCCATTCATTTGTCGAATTCTGCCTGCCCGTTTTGTATTTCTTATGATGGCAAAGCATTACACCCAACTGTGGCGTGGCTCCCCAGAGGCGCAGCGAGTGGCGCTGGTGCAGGGGCTTGGCCCAGCCAGGGCCAACATGCCCCCAGCCCCTGCTGCAAAGCCCCCCACCCAGCCCGGAATGTGTTGACCGGGGTCCAATCCAGTTTGTGATTCCCTTGTCAAGGTTTCAGTTGCTGAGAGGAGCAGCCATGCCCTCAAGAATAAGAGGAGATCCCAGACCCAGGACACCAGCAGGAGATGCGTCCCGGAGCCCAAGGTGGCAAGGCAAATCCCAGGCGAGCAAAAAACGTGACGAACGTAACTGAAATTTTTTAAACGGTCGGCCCGTCTCCCGGAAAAAAGCATTCGCTTTCAGTGGTGTGAAACCTGCGCCATATGTACGCAGCAGCTGGAGAAGAACCAACCGATCGTAACCGTACCGTACTAATTGTGAAGTAGAAGTAGTTTCATTTGAAGTGCCGGAGTTCTCAAACCTTTCATTTCGCATACTATTATTATAATTTTATATCAGGTTACGTAAAATGACTAGACTTTTCCACCCTCTAATCCTTGTCGGGGCCCTTGCCTCAACGAATTTCGCAACCGGTATGGTGTTGCGAGAGCCAGCCCCAAAGGCCGCCGCAATATCTACCAGCGATGGAACCAAGGACGCCAAGGTAGCTGCAACTAAAGTTGATGATGGGGAGTGGTCACCATCCTCTTGGCGTACAAAGGAATCAAAGCAGATCCCTGTATACCCAGACCAAGAAGCGCTTGAAGAAGCTGAGAAGAAGCTCTCGAAAAGCGCACCTCTGGTATTCGCCGGAGAAGTTCGAACCTTGTCGGACCAGCTGGCTCTTGCGTCGCAAGGAAAGGCATTTGTTCTCTTCGGTGGCGACTGCGCTGAATCATTCGATGAATTCTCCGTTGATCATGTGCGAGATACTTTTCGAATCATTCTTCAAATGTCTTTGATTTTGACGCATGGTGGAGCCAAACCTGTTGTCAAGATTGGTCGCATGGCAGGGCAATTCGCAAAACCCCGATCGAGTCCAACAGAAACGATTGATGGTGTGACCTTGCCTTCTTACCAAGGAGACAACATTAACCGAGAGTATCCATTCACAGCTGAAGCTAGACAAGCTGATCCAAAAAGAATGATTGAAGCCTACGATCAATGTGCTCAAACTTTGAACATCTTACGCGCCTTTTCAAGTGGTGGATACGCTAATTTGTCCAGGCTGCATGCTTGGACCTTGGATTTCGTCGAAGCAACTCCAACAGGATCAAAGTATCGGAAGTTAGCGTCTGTAGTTGAAGAATCTCTGAGATTTATGAATGCTATCGGAGTTGATCTTGATTCTCCCGCCATGCAGAAAGTTGACTTCTACACGGCACACGAATGCTTGTTGCTGCAATACGAAGAAGCGATGACCAGAATTGATTCAACTTCTGGAAACTACTATGATACATCGGCACATTTGTTGTGGGTTGGTGAAAGAACAAGACAACCTGGTTTTGCTCATTTCGAATTCGTTCGAGGATTAGAGAATCCTTTGGGAGTCAAAATTAGTGACAAAGCGAGTCCGGAAGATGTTCTTGAGATTTTAGACACCTTCAATCCCGAGAACATTCCAGGCCGTGTCACTCTCATCACAAGAATGACAGCCAGTGGAATCCGAGAAAAACTTCCAGCTATTATCAAGGCGGTTCAGGCTGCTGAAAAACACGTTGTCTGGGTGAGTGATCCCGTCCACGGAAACGGTTTCCAAGCAGAGAACGGATTCAAAACCCGCAGTTTCGATGCTATTCGCGATGAACTCGTCGCTTTCTTTGATGTTCATCGCGAATGTGGAAGTCACCCTGGTGGCATCCACCTCGAAATGACTGGAAAGGATGTCACGGAATGCTTGGGAGGAGACACGAATGGTGTAACGATGGATGGAGAGCGAGGTTTGGCCACTAAATACCAAACTCATTGTGATCCTCGATTAAATGCCATGCAAAGTCTTGAGTTGGCGTTTTGTGTTGCCGAAAAGATGAGAGAAGCAGAAGCCGACCGGGATCAAACGATTTCCTTCTAAGAAGTTTATTTTAAGTTAATTGAGAGAAAACATGCATTATCTTCAATTTTTTTGTATGCGTAGCCTCTTGCTTTTGCATTAGAATAGGTTTCGATGAAATGCTTACTCTGAACTTGTAATCAATAGTGGAAAACTTACTAAACAAAATTAAATTGTATTTCTAGGTGCTTTTTTGTACACTTGAAAACTTCACAGGCTTCGTTCGAAGAGGTACGCTATCTTTTTGCAACTGAGTTTGATGCACCTCAAAATTCCATTTCGCCGTCGAAAACAACGAGTCGATTAAAGAATAACCGTCAGGTCATGGCTTCTTTCTAATGTTCACAAAGTCGAAACAAACAAGAATACACTATAAACTCGACTAACTGTAATTTATTAAGTTTGATATTCAAGGATCAAGGATGAATTAACTAATCCTTAGAGTTAAATGTTTACATGGAAGTGACAGCGTAGACACGAATAACGTTGTCAGAATATCCAGCAAAGAGAGTGGATCCATCAGCCGACCAGGCCAAGCAGGTGCACGCAGGCATGCTTCCGAACTCAGGTTCTTCGGGTCGGAGAGTGTCAACTACAACCTTAGATTCCAAATCCCAGATCTTGATAGAGTCTTCAGTTGCTGCGCACAACCAGTATCTGTTTGGGCTGAAAACCAAACCGTTGATGATGTTACCGGCATCAAGACTGTAAAGTCTCTTGCCTTCGTTGAGATCCCAAAGCATCGCAGTGTTGTCCTTACCTCCAGATGCAGCCAATGATCCATCGGGACTGACACATACGGTATTCAAGTATCCGGTGTGTCCGACAAGATCGTTTCGGAGCTTGCAGTTGGTTAAGTTCCAGACTTTGACCAGCTTGTCCCATCCACAACTGACAATAAGAGGAACCGACTGAGAAGGAGAGAATCGAACGCAAGAGACCCATTCGGTGTGACCCCGACTTTCGGAATCATTTCCACTAATTGCGTACTTGCATTCACCAAGAGTGTTCCAGAGACGGATAGTTCCATCACGGGATCCTAAAATTTTTTAAAAAGATAGGTCATGACAAAGCTCAATCAGTTTAGTTCATGAAAATACAAGATTGACATCACATTTTTTCGGTTGGATGCAGCTCATATAGTTTACTCACCGGAAACAATTTGACGGTTGTCGACCGAGAATGCGACGGAAAGGACGTCCTTCTCGTGTCCAACGAAACGACGGGTCGTCTTTCCGGTAGCGATGTCCCACAAACGGAGTTCACCGTCCCAGGAAGCAGAGAGAGCAAAGGCACCGTCAGAAGAGATTACGACATCCGAAATGAAGTGGGAATGTCCACGAAGAGCGCGACGAGCAAATCCGTATTCGTGGTCCTCGACATTTGTAGTGCTAGGGGTGGATCCGTTGTAGAGTTGCCAGACAACAACAGACTTGTCACGGGAAGAACTCAACAACAAGTTAGGGTCTTCGGGTGTCGTGGCAAGGCTAGTGACCCAGTCACCGTGTCCCTTTAGGGTTCCTCTTAAAGTCAAAGTTTCGCTGATTCCGCTCATGGTCGTCGTTTGTATAACTTATTTTCAGGATAAATTGTCAATAGTGGCAGTAGCCTTGCAATGAATAACAACCAAAGTTTTCTTACCTTTTACCTCGAAGTACTAAAACTTGGTGATATAAAATGATTAGCTCGACTAAAGATTCGATCGAATGAGTCGTACGTCTGTTGAGGTCGATGAAAATACTTCTCAATTCTTTCTTCATGAAATTCATTTTTTGACTGCAACTCATTAACTTGCTTGTGCTTCAACACTTGAAGTGCTTGGAATGGTTTTGTTGTCTCTATCACTGAGGTGTGTTTCAGTGTAAATTATATGATAAAAGGACCTGACGAGAACGAAGAATTTTATGACGTCTAGAGTTCTTAATTGCAGGATTTATCGATCAGGCAAAAAATCATCCAATATCCATAATTTAAGCATGGATCATCGTTCCGAGTATTCTGGATTGAAGCATAAGAATAGAAAGGAAGGAAGGAAGATATTTACGAAATCTCTCCGACCAGCCTTTTACTTTGTAATCTTGATCACAACTTATCATCTAGCAGGAATAGTAACGTTAGCCGTGAGCGCGGAGGCCGCTGCCGATGCGGAAAACGAAGGTGTCGTCTTCGAGGAGAAACGAGAAAGTGGGATCAAATACGGAGACCAGGGACGAAACGTAATATTTTCATCATACGATCTAATCGAAAAAAATGCGGCCATCGATAAACAAAGGATAAATTACACGAAAGAAGGTGGAAGCTCTGTTGGAACTGCCGACAATTCAGAAAATTCCCAAGAAACTCACAAAAGTACAAGCAACAAGAGCTCAGATGCTTCCACTAATAATATTCAAAATTATCCAGAGAAAGAAAGTGGTCAAGAAAACGATTCTATGACAGCTGACTCTTATTCGGAAGAAGATGAACTTGTCGATGATAAGTCAAGAAGAGAAAATATTGACGAGACAGCCACCACGGTAGTTGAAAAAGTCGAGAGAACAAATGAAGCAGATGAAAGCATAAATGAAAGCATAAATGAAAGCATAAATGAAAGCATAAATGAAAGCATAGATGAAAGCATAGATGAAAGCATAGAAGAGGAGAACAGCGAAGAGATTATCAAAAATGCAATGGATATTATAGATAATGTTGAAACTTACCCGAAAAATAATCTTGAAAATGGAGAAAACCAAGACACGTCCGACTCCTCATCTGAAGAGAACGCAGAAAGCACCGACAAGAAAAATAAAACGAATATTATTGGTCGAACCAGTGGTGTATCTTCTACTTCTTTTACGAATAATGACAGAGTGAACGAAAATGAAACGGACCTAATGACAGAAAATGTATCGGTAGAAAAGCCGCTGCAAAGTGTGGGACACGCAAACCCGGAGGAAGAAAAGGAAAAAGCTTTGAAAAATAACGCGAATACAGACTTAGATGTCGATTTTCAGGAGGGAAACAAAGGAAAAGACAAAGAAATTCGGATTGAAAGTGCGGGAATCAAAGATGATGATACTGGAACGATCACTATCGAAGAAACCTACGATGATCGAACCCAATCTCAAAAGGATCTCAGCAGCATTGAAAATGCTAGTAACTTAGATGTTGACCTTCGAAAGGGAGATACAGAAACGGAACTTGGCGAAAGTCACATTGTAAGTGCGTTAATAAATGACGATGATACTGATCAAATCATTACCGAAGAGCTTCATGATGATCATACCCGAGCTGAGGAGGATCTCGGCAATATTGAGAATACTAATGCTACTGAAGTTCCCGCTAATGTTACCAATATTGGTTACCGCGGGGAACCTTGGGGACAATATCGATCAACACGTCGACTTCCTGATTTAGAATTATTGCGATTGGTCTTCGAAAATGCGAACAAGACGGTAACTAGAGCTAGGAGGGATACCATAAGTCAGAAGGTCTTAGAGGAGTGGCGGAAGGACCCTTTGTACGACGACGCGTTGACGGAAAACACAGGGTCACAGGAACAAATAGTAATAGACGAAGAGGACCAAAATTTGAGCGACGAAACAGCTAATGCCATGCAAGGATCGAAATTAAATTCTGGCAATAGCGAAACGGTAGAAGAAACGCAGGAGAAGAATCCTATCGTGAGCAATGACAAAGATGATAATGCCGATGTTAATTCGGAATTCGTTGAAGGTATTGAGGGCATACATGATTTTTTTGAGGGTGTTGATCCTCCAGATGAGCTCGATGTTGGCTATGGGACAAGTATCCAAGATGTTCTAATTGATAAGGGTAAACATATATTGCTAAAAAAGGTCCGTGGAGGCATTCACTGGATACGGATTGGTTGGAAAACGATAGGGCGAAAACTCGAAGAACGAATATCCCAATTTCAATTACCATTTCAGAAGGTGAATTTGGGAACAGCCACGGTGCCGGATGAAAGTGCAGCGAATTCTTCGGAAAGCTCTCTCACTGATTTAAAGCGCGACCAAATAGTACACACTGTACAAGAGTCACTCATCTCTGCATGGAAGATTGGGAAAAACATAATTGGAACAATTAGTGACCTAGTAGATGGGTTACTTGACCGATTTGACGCCCGAAATGAGGGCGATTCGGAAACTTTCAAAGACTTTGAAGGATTTGATCTCGAAAATTTATCCACGTACACACACCCAGCATAAGTCTTCTTCCAACTCTAAAGCTAGTAATACATCCATAAAATGAAACATTAGAGTAATATCCTATGAATCTCTTCGCTTTTGCAAATAGAAGTGATTAATCATGTACTCTAGGACTAAACAAAAGTAGAGATGGTTTGATTCAAACAAAGAAATAGCTTTCAAGAAATGAAATATACAGTGTTGTCTTCGAAAATGTAAGACTGTATTGCAAAATTGCAACAAGCTGAGCTACACTCTAGAACATTTTCTTGCGATCGAAATGATTCCGAGAAGTGTTTCCATGTCGTCTTGGAGAAGCAGATAAATTGCATCTGGCTGTTCAATCCTGGAAAGTCTATAGTTATAATTATCCCCAAAGTGGTCAAGCACGATGTGATATTTTTGGTCTGTACGTGCTGCATTGTTTAGCAGGAATGGCCACAACTTGGGCGTCAGCAAAGGGGATTGGAATCTAACTCTGTTGCATGCCATTGCATAGAAGATTTTCCTTCTTCCTTCTTCCGTCAGTAGACCATTGCTAGCTTCCATCTCTGTACCCACGGAACCCAGTGACGGGAGACGTTTCACCAATGCCATGATAAAATCATCGTTTCGTTGAACGGCGGGGCCGTTTTGTCGAAGGGCGGGGATGCGTGTTCCAAAAACATCGAGAAACTTCAAACTCTTCAGCCTCTCTAAGGAACGAGGCAAAGAAGTTATGCCAGAACGCTCTACATCAAGGACCTCTAGATTGGCCAGATCACCAATGCTTTCTGGGACTTTTGTGAGGTTTTCTGTGTAACTGAGATCAAGGATTTGCAAATCCTTCAATTCTCCAATGGAGGGAGGAAGCTCTCGAATATTGGTGCCACCCAGGCCTAATTCTTTCAAACTCGTCAATTCCCCGATTTCGTTTGGTAGCATTGCAAATTCCTTAGCCCAACAGATATTGAGTGTTTCCAGTTTCTGTAATCCTCGAATAGATGAAGGGAGCGTCTGAATATCAGATTCAAATAGTGACAATGATTCCAGACTTGCCAGCTCTCCAATTTCTTCTGGTAACGATGTTAAGCAGGTCAAGCGAAGATCCAGCATTGCTAGTTTCTTCAATCGCCCAATCGAAGGAGGTAGAGCCTGGATCAAAGAGCCTCCCAAATCCAGCGTTATCAAGTTGGACAATTCTCCGATTTCTTCTGGCAATGAGGTCAAGGACCACGCATCGCGGAGTTGTAAAAACTTCAATTTCTTCAATCGGCCAATGGAGGGAGGAAGCGATTGAATCTCGGAGTTCTCTAGGGATAATCCTTCTAGATTGGACAGCTCCCCGATTTCATCTGGCAGAGCAGTTAAGGATATCTTGGCAAGATCAAGGTCTTGAAGATGTTCCAATTGTTCAATCGAGAGCGACGTGATTGCCAATTTTTGCCCACAAAACTGTCTGATTCTTTGGTCCTCGTCATTTTCCCGTACTTCGCACGGTATTCCAGACATTGCGAAGATAGAGCAGACAACAAGATATTCCTCTTCGTCAATTTTGAAGTCGTCGTGATCAGTATCGGCGTCATCGGTAACGGAGTCATTCTCCACGATATTGACGGAGTATCCCTCGGGGTACCAGTCGGTATCGAGGAAAGAGTTTCCCCCGGGGGACCATTCGGGATCAAGGATAGCACCTTTGACTATTGTTTTGTAGTCTTCGGTGTCCGTGGATTTTGGAAAGACGAGGACCCTGCGCATTTTTCTCTTGTTGCTGTTGTCGTCCGTGTTGTTCATGTTTTGAGAATAGGAACAATAGCATATAACGCAAATTGAAAGCAATAACAAGAAATAACAGATATCGAATTTTGTTTTGCGTGGCGGATTGTAAGAATTGGATTATGTTTGAGAGAGAAGAATTACAATGGGACCGGTGATGTAAAAATTGGTTTTTTTAAATTCTAACGGTTTTTGATCCTGGAAAATATAAGAACGTATGAAGTTGTCTCTGGAGTTTTCTTCAGCTTTTTTATTTTTTTAGGCTTCAATTGCTTGTGGGGGTCATCCTAGATTCTTCGCGCGCAGAAATCAATAGAAATCTTCAACTACTGAAGTGTTAGTGTATTGCCTTCGTCACAATGTACTTCAAAGTGACTTTTGTTGTCTGACACCAAGGTAAAAAATTGTACTTGTAACTGGTACAAACGAAGAGAAACAAATGCACTGTAGCAAACCGGCGACACTCGTAGTAAATCGATGGAATAGTGCAATATCGTACGACTCGGTCGGCAAGCCAAGCTCTGCAAAATTATGAATGAACAAGAGAAAGGAGGACGTTGGTTGGGGTACGAAGCCGAAATGAATCCATCTGTTTGGGACACTTTAGAGGAAGCAAAGCGGAGACAGCAGTCAATTCGAAGTCGAGTCCGACAAATTGGAAAAGGTGAAGAGGATAAGGACTACAACGATTCTCCGCTATCACATGATGATGATAATAATCGTCACGTCCTTGATGACGGAAGCGCTAGCGAAGAATATGATGACGAATTTGATTTGGAAGCGCCTCTACACAGTAGAAAATTGCAACAACAAAGCATGAATACCTCTCTGTCGGGCCATCATCAAAGTGGTGGCGAATTCCATCTGAGCAGATTTGAAAACACGATGTACGAGGGCAATGTCACAGAATCCCCGGGTCAAAAATACTCCCTAAATGCACGAAAAGGAGATAAATCACATGTGTTGACACCAGCTGAAGCCATCAGATTGGTAATGGAACGACACGCGTATATCAGTGATAGTGAAAGAACTGAAGATGATTTTCCTATTCAAATCAGGAGGTTATCGCTCTCGAAAGGCTCCTCAAGCACCAACGAAACTTCCATCAACAGTGTAATTTCAGATTCAGGCCATAACCGTACACAGGAAGGAAAGCGTATCTTGGCTCTCAAGAAGAAGAAACATAGAGAGGACACTCATCCAACAACATCAAAGGACAAAAGTCTACGAAGAAATTACCTACAGAATCCTCAGAGATGGACATCGCAGCATAACTCGACGCGTCGAATCCCTCATTCGTATGAGACCAACGGAATTGAGTCTAAAGAAAATCATCTTTCATGCACACCACATTCAATACAACAGGCCAAATTAGATCTGTCTCAGCCTTTGAACTCCTCAATCCCACTTCGCCACAATGGTGTTCATGGGTCTATTTTGCAATTGAATCAAAAAGAAGATGGAGGGGAGAAGAAAGTTCACAATCATCTTCAGCAGAAACAACATGATGTTGTTGAAAACTATGATAGTGATCAATCCATTGAGAATGATCATGATGATAATGAAAGAGATGATTTGGAGTTCATGAGGCTCATCAGCATAAAAAATGACAGGATTGTGGAGGGGGAGAAGAAAGTTCACAATCATCTTCAGCAGAAACAACATGATGTTGTTGAAAACTATGATAGTGATCAATCCATTGAGAATTATCATGATGATGATGAAGAAGAATCGATGACTGAAAAACAACCACAGCCGTCAAAAAAGGAAACGAAGCCTCAGAAACTTACTAATAGCTCAGGAAAAGGAGCTGCGAGAAAGATGAAGACAATCACTCCAGAAGACAATATTTCTCCCTATCATGATGATAGCGATAGCGACAATGATGAGTACGATGATGATTTCTTTTCTCGGGATGAAGATATAGTTCAGCGATTGTCAACTCGTTCGACTACGTTTGATGGTGGCAATGTAGTAATCGAAAATAAGGAAGAAAACATTTTGGATGAGCAAGAAAGCAAAGACGATGATCAACATTCTCATGTTAGTGATGAAGATTGGCGCGGTATTTCTTGGAAAACGGCAAAAACATCCAGGTCAGTTATTTCAAAGTATTCCACGTCGACATCGATATGGGTGAAAGCTTCGGAAGAGGGTAATGACGCAAATGATCAAGATGATGATATTTTCTTTTTCGACGCAATTCAAGAAGCAGAACCAAAACGCAGTCGTGGATCAGCCAATACATCCGATGCTCAACCAACCATCAATTCTAATGAGGATGAAAAACAGGTCGGGCTAGGTTGGGCAGGAAAAATCACAAACTTCGTTGGGTATACCATTGCTGCGTTGTCAGGTGGCGAAGAAGGAGACGGCGTAGATAACGAGATCTCAGGGTCCAAATCGACACTGCTAGGTTCAACACTGAGATCATCGATGAAAAGCATGCTTCCCTCAAAAAACTCGCCCAAACCCCCGAGCAGTACCAAGGCAGTTCCTTCTCA
>Ga0115013_10000846_pt1 | contig 18131 bp, 9 predicted proteins | sample SouAtlMetagenome_2_FD_88686 | JGI IMG/M metagenome (GOLD analysis project Ga0115013, IMG submission 88686) | Marine eukaryotic phytoplankton communities from Atlantic Ocean - South Atlantic ANT15 Metagenome | ecosystem: Environmental > Aquatic > Marine > Oceanic | place: South Atlantic Ocean...
CATCTGCGGCGCCGATGCGGTGAAGCCCGGCATCTTTGACAGCTGCGCCGACCCGGAAGACCTCGCGCGGCGCGACGCCATGCGGGAGGCGCGGATCACGGACACGCCCGTGTGAACATGTTGCCTCGTTGTTAAAAAAAATACAAACAATGTCCCCCCATCCACAACGGACCGTCTCACGGCCAGATCGGCTGCTCGTCCTTCACGCGTGCAAACTGCGCACGTGCGCCCTTGAAGCACCCCGGCAATGTGATCACGGCGATGCCGAGCGTCCAGCGCGTGGCCGGGTCCTTGAGGGCCGCCAGCACCGCCGGCGCGTACTTGGCCTCGCCGATGGACACGTGCGCATCGTCCGCGGGCTTGACCTCGGCCAGGTTGGCGTTGCGCGCCGCCTGCTCGAGCAGCGCGAGGTAGTGGCTCTTGATGCGGATCTTCTTGCCGTCGGCGCGCAGGTCGGACGGGTGCCACGGGCCCTTTTGCGTGAGCAGACGCGCACCCTTTGCGACGAAGGCGGTGAGGCTGCCGCCGTGCACGGCGCAGCCCTGGCCCTCCTTGGTCTTGGTGAGGTGGCCCGCCTTCTGGCGCAGCGCAAACCCGGTGATGGTCACATGCAGCCCACCCCACGGCTCGAGCTGCGAGGCGATGGCCGCCCGCACGTCCGCGTTTGCCATTGAGGCGGGCCCGGGCGTGATGCGCAGGTGAATGGCGTGCTCCTCGATGCCGCCCCCGCCGCTCGCCGGCGCCGGCGCAGGCGCCGTTGGTGGATTGGGCACGCCGGGAAGGGAGAGGATCTCCTTGACCGCTTGGAGCGTCTGGAACGTGCGCAGCTTGACGCGGTACGGGCCGATCATGAACGTCTTGGTCTTCTGGTCGGCGGCGAGGAGTGCCGACAGCGGCACGAAGGCGTACCCATCCGTCTCGTCGTCCAGCTTCTTGTGCATCCGCTGGCTGAGCTTCCAGGCGGAGCGGTCCTCGCTGAAGACGACCTTCTCGCACGCCTGCGCCTCCAGATCGACGAGCATGGCCCACGATTGGTTGCCGCGGGAGCTCACCTTGAGGCGCACGAGTTGGAAGGACTTGCTCTCGTCGTCCAGCCTGCGCCAGTCGATGCCGCCCAGCTCCTCGGTGAACTCACGGAGCGCCGTCTCGAGCAGCGACTTGTCCTGCACGTGCTTGTCGTTCTTGGAGCCACCGCCGGGCGGGTTCCACTCGCCGTTGTTCTCCTTGATCATCAGCAGCGCGGGCCCGGCGTCCGCGCCGTTGATCATCATGCGCGGCGTGACCAAGTACACGGTCCCCGAGCCGTTCCGGTACTTGGGCGGTGGGTACGAGGCGCCGGTGGACACCTGCGGGCCGTGGTCCACGGCGAGTGGAGCAGAACCCGTGCGCACAGCGTTGTTCGCCTCGGCCCAGGCGTCCCACTGCCGGCTGACGATCGCCGCCTGCTGCAGCTGATGGTTGAGGGTGGGGGTCGCGGCGCGCGGCGTCCGGCCAAACATGGCGCACGCGCCCCACCCACACCAAGGGACGACAAGAGGTGTTGTTATCATCAGAACACGACCAACACTCGATCGCTACACCCTTCACATCCCAATGAACCCCAGCGGCCGGATCTTGAGGGTCCCATCGCCGAGCATCTCGTCCACGGCCGAGCGCGCCTTCGGCTTGGACTTGGGCTTGGGCGGCGGCACGACCTGCGACTCCTCCTCGTCCGGGTCGGGCGCCTCGTCGTCGTCGGACGAGTCGAGGTAATTGGCAGACGCCGAAGCCTCCTCACCCGCCTCGGGCCCTGCCTCCTCCTCGCCCACGTGGTCGTCGTCGGTGGCCTCCGTCGGGACCTTCTTGGCCTTCTTCTTGGGCGGCTCGGCCTGCGTCTCCGCCTTCTTGCGCGCGCGGCGCGCCCGGTCCGCCTCGCGCCGCTTGGCCTTCTTCGCCTCGGCCGCCGCCTCCGCCTTCTCGGCGGCCCTCTTCTTGCACTTGGCGACGATGTAGCGCTCTTTCACGGCGTCGTCCGTCTGGTGCCGCTCGGGCACGTGCTCGTACTGCATGATGTCGCGCTCGACCCAGATGGCACACGTCTTGGAGTCGCGCTCGGCCTCGGGCACCTCGGCGAGCGACTTGACGCCCACGCGCCGATCGAGCTTCTGCACGATGCGCATCTCCTTGGGGCCCAAGGCGGCGGGGCGCGCGTTCTCCATGCCGTCGAGGTCGAGGAGCATGTCGCAGATCGGGTCCTTGCCGCCTGGGCCCCAGGTCAGCCCGCCCGGGCGCCGCGTCTTCATGAGCGCGTACTGCTTGAAGTTGCGCAGCAGCGCGAGCGCCTCGAACAGGTCGGGCGCCTTCTCGTCGTTGAAGCTCAGCTCGCTCAGCGGCGCCGAGCAGTAGTTTTCGGGCTCCAGCTCGGGGTGGTCGGCGGCGTCCACGACGCGTAGGGTGACGCGCCCGTGGTCCGTGCCGTCCGTCCAGCCCTCGATCCTAAATGTCACTTCCGGGTTCGCGGACCAGTGCACGAGGAGCGGCGCGTCCATTCTGAGGGCCTCCCGAGCAACGGCAGAGGCGGCACGCTCACCAGGCGGCGACCAAAGCGCGACGCGTTAGCGGCAGGGGTTGTCGACGCCATCCGATTATGCCCACGCCGAACACAGCTTGACAAGTGGGCGAGCAAAACTTGTCAACCTCGGGACATCGGAGGGACCGAGGCGGAGAATGGCGATCGGCCCGGGCAACGACCAAACCCCCACTCACAGGGTCCGTGTGTGTGTCGCGTGCTTGCTCGGTGCCCCTTCACGCCCCCCTATTCCTCCCTTGATCGCCCCTCGTTCCCCGCCTTTCCCCCCATTTTTTTTTCACCTGGCCCTGCCTCCGTTCCTTAGGGCTAGGAGCCTGCCCAGGCGAAAATTGAACCCAAATATGGGTTTGGGCACCCGGTGTTCCCGATTGGGAACGCGGGGCACCCCAACTTACCGCGTTCCCGATCGGGTTGATGAAACTCCTAGTTGGGCGTCCCGATTGGGACGCTCATCGTCCATTTTCAGAAAATTGGGCCGATTACGCAAGCGAACCGACACAAAAACTCCGAAAATGGGGGGTTGGACGGAATCGTGGTTCGAATCGGGACGCAAACGGCACATTTGGGCCCGAATTAGCACGTGGACGGATCCGAATGCGGAAACACTTAGAAAAACGCCATTTCGGCCGAATTCCGCGACCTGAGCTCGCCTGATTGGCCTCGCAGCGGGCACCGGGGCTTCGCTGGCGGCGCTGGACGGCGCGTGGCTGGCCGCTGGCAGGCCCGACGCAGCGGCTCGAACCACCGCTTGGCATGCCCATCCGAGTGCCCGTTCCGAGCGCGTTCGGCCCACCCGGGCACCTCCGCGAGCCGCCACGTGCCCGCTGCACAAGGACGGTCTGCTGAACCGAACCGCACCAAGTGTGCACCCAGCCTCCTGCCGGTCGAATGATCGCGCTCTCGCGTGCTCGGGAGCTCGGGTGGGACCCACCTGGACCCCTCGCACCGCCGGGGGCCGCTCCCACGCGTCGCCCGGGTCGCCACAAGCTCCCAGCAGAAACCGCACCATTGGGGCGGTTGCTTGCAGCGCGCACCGCGCGGTCCACGGCTCGTCCCGAGGGGCTCCCGATGGCTCGGACGAGAGCCCAGGGCCTGCTCCCGGGCTGGGCCAAGCCACAGCTCCCAGCTCCTCGCGGCTCGGGCGCCCCAAGCCCGAACGTGCACACGTGGCCCGGGCTGGGACGGTTGTGCGTGCATTGTCGACTTTGCCCGCGGGAGGGGGGGGGTTACCAGCGGACACTCCTCACCACACCCAGGCGATCGGCTGGCATGCTGCACTCCACTGCCACCACGAGCGGCGACTCGCCGCCTCCGCCCACCCGCACGAACGACCGGGGCCAGGATGCCGCCGTAGGCGGCCAGGGGCGCTCAACACTGCTCTCGCAGGCCGGCAGCAGCAGCGGCCTGTCCGTCGGCACCTCGTTCTGGGCGTCGAGCGTGACGCCCCCCGACGGCGTGCTCGGCCCGGACGACACGCTGGAGACCCTCTCCCGCGACGAGGCGTGCGGCCTCAAGCGCACGCACGACCTCAAGCAGGAGGAGGCCAACATCCGCTCCAACCTGAACGAGTGGAAGGAGCGGCACAACGCCGCCGTGGATGCCCTCGCGGCGCTCGGCCCGGGCGACGAGGGCCACGCGCGCGCGTTGGAGCGCCGGCTGTCCGTCGAGCGCAGCGTGCGCAACCTGACGTCCGCGTTGGCCCTCAACGAGGAGACCCAAGCCACGCACGCGCGCGCGTTTGTGGCGACGCTCAAGAAGCTGGAGCGGCTGCAGTCCGGCATGCCAATGCACATGCGCATGCGTGGCGGCACCGCCGGAAGCAACGACGACGACGCGGAGCAGGCGGCTGCGCCAGCGCCCGCCGTGGCGGGTCCGGTGGCAGCACTCATGGCGGCGGAGTCGGGCCGTGCGGAGACGCCCTCGCCCGTTCCAGCGTCGGGCGCCACGGCTGCCGCCCTCGACGCGTTGGTGGACGAGACCACGCACCAGATGCAGGTCAGCGGCGGTCCCGAGGCGCCGCCCATGGGCACCGCGCCGCCCGCGGTAGCCGCCGCGCCCGTGGCGGCGCGGCCGGCGGGACAGCTCAACCTCTTGCAGATGCTGGCGGCCAACCGGGCGCAGGCGGCGAGCGGCGAGGGCAGCAGCGGCGGTGGGGGTGGCGGGCAGCGCGTGGGCGAGGCCTTCCCCGCGCCGCCGCCGCCGCCTCCGGGACCGCGGACCGGCGACAGCTCGGACGAGGAGGAGGGCGAGGAGGAGCCCACCGCCGAGGATCGGGCGTTCGCGGTGGAGAAGGGCTCGGACGTCGAGTCCTCGGACGAGAGCGACTCGGGCGAGGAGGGCGAGGAGGAGGGCGAGGAGGAGGAGGAGGAGGAGGGCGAGGACGGCATCGACACCTCCCACGTCGACGTCACCCAGGGGCGGCAGACGCGCTCACGCTCGGGCACCGCCGCGCGCGCGCCGCAGCGCTACGAACCCGAGGCCGTGCAGTGCGCCGACGACGACTCGGGTGAGGAGGGGGAGGAGGGGGAGGGCCAGGGCGAGGAGGGTCCGGGCGAGGAGGGCGAGGACGCCGACTACCAGCAGCCCGCCTCCGAGCACGGCGACGACGACGACGATGCCGACGACGACGCGATGGCGGGCTCGGGCGAGCCATCGGCGCCCGCGGCGCCCGCTGCGCCCGAGCCCGAGCCCGAGCCCGCTGCGCCCGAGCCCGAGCCCGTCGCCAACCAAGGCCCGCCGCTAACTCAAACCACCCTTCACCCTAACCACATGGTCAGATAATCTCGTTGCCCGTGCGCAGGTGAGGCGGCGGCGGCGCCGATGCCGGGCGAGGCGTTCGAGGACGAGGAGGCGGCGTTCGAGGCAGAGCTTGACGTGGAGCGGCAGATGGAGGCCGAGCAAGGGGGTGCGCCGCCGCCACCGCCGCCGCCCGCGGAGGACGATGGCGCGGGCGTCGGCCTGGGCCTCGCCGCCGACCTCGCCGCCGCGAGCGCCACACCCGCCGTGGTCGCCGAGGAGGACGACGACGACGGCGACGGCGCGCCCGAGTTCCAGGACGGTCAGCCGCTGCCGTGGGAGCCGCCCGCGCCCGCACCCGCAGCCGCCGCGCCCGACGCGCCCGCGCCCGACGCGGGCGACGACCTGCAGATGCCGCCGCTCGCGGCCCAGCCCGCCGCTGCGGCCGTGGCCGACCAGCCCAACAACGTCGACCTCAGCGCCAAGTTTGACTGCATGATCTGCGGCGTGGCCGACCTGCCCTGCCACCGGGCACAGGTGCGCGTGCACCGCTCGTACGCGTACGACCGCCAGCAGCGGCGGGACAGGGGCATCGCCGACGACGACCCGGGGCCGCTGCTGGATGGCCCATGCCCCTGCAACATCGACGTCTGCGGGTCGTGCCTCTTTCAGAACATCATGGCCGCCGACGCCTCCTGCATCTACTGCCACAAGCCGATCGCGGTGGTGCAGCACGTGGGCACGGGCGCGCTGCACCAAGTGCTCAACCCCACGCTCGGGATCGATGTGGGGCAGCTGTTCGAGGACCAGCGGGCGCCGCCGCCGCAGCTGCCCCCGTACGTGTCGGGCGAGACCGTCTGCGGCCACCCGCGCTGCAACACGGAGCACCGCAAGGAGGCCATCCTCAAGTGCGGCGGCTTCCACGACACCAGCGGTCGGCACCACAACTGCACGCACACCAAGTTCCGCTGCTTTGCGCACGCGAGGTGCCACTGGCCGCCCACCGCCGAGAGCCCGTGGCGGTGCGCGACGTGCGGGCAGCGGAATGCCTTCTGGCAAATTCGGCAGGATGGGGAGGCGCTGCTCGCGCAGATCCGCGCGCGCGGCGACACGGGCACACCGGAGGAGTACGCCCGCCTGTGTCGCCTGCTGCAGGAGGACAACATCCCGGACGACCTGCGCCAGGCGCACCCGGAGCATGCCCAGGCCGCGGCCGCCGCGCGCGCGCCCGCGATGGAGCTCGACCTCTCGGACGAGGAGTGGGAGCTGGGCGAGATTGGCGACGAGGGCGCTGCCGACGGCGCGGCGCCGATGCAGCAGGAGGGGGAGGCGCTGGCACCGCAGCACCAGGCGCAGGCGGAGCCCGAGTACGGGCCGCAGCCGCGGCGGGTCGCCGGCGGCGGCGCGTTCGTGCCGCGGACGACGGAGGAGCTGCGGCAGGTCGTGAACGACCCCAACGGGCCCGACCCCGCCGACATCGCAGCGCTGCGCGCGGCGGCGGCGCACAACGTGAAGGCGGCGCGCGAGTGGCACACGGCGCGCCACCCCTTTCTCACTGGGCAGCACGAGGCGGCCAAGGCGCGCGAAAGGTTGGCCGAGGCGGCCAACCGCGCGGCCAACGCGGCGTACCGTGCCTGCATCGGCCCACCGCCGGAGAAGGAGCGGCTGCGCGTGGTCTGGAAGGGCCGCGACGCGACGCCCGGCGTGCCGGCGGTGGAGGGCACGATCAAGGCCTTCGCCCGATGCAAGGCGGAGGCGACGCGGCTGTGGAACGAGGACCAGGCCAACTCCAAGGCGATCAAGGACGCCAGGGACGTGAAGACGGAGCTGCTGGCCAAGCTCCTCGCCGTGGAGGCCGCTTACCAGGAGCAGCGCGATCGCGCCAACGCGTCTGGCTTCGGTGGGCGGCTGCAGCAGCAGGTGCGGGCGTCGCTGCAGGCGCTCGAGGGCATGACGCGCTGGCCCAGGTGCGGCGAGCTGCACGTGATCCAGCTGCTCACCCCGAAGCTCGCCGAGTTCAGGCTCGACGTTCATCACCCGACGCGGGTGATGAACGTGCGCCGGGCCCTCTACCCGCCGCCGGGGGGGCTCGTGGCCGTCACGTCCGGCACCGGTGGCGGCAAGACGGTGCAGATGATGAAGTTCCTGCTGGCGCGCGTGCACCCCGAGGTCCACCGCAAGCACTGGCCGCACGACCCACCGGACAAGGTGCGGTACAACTACGAGCTGCCGCTGGTCTTCGTGACGGCGCGCATCTGCCTGGCGGAGAAGCTCGTGCTCGAGCTGCGGGCCAAGGGCGTGACCAACATGCGCTCGTACCGCGCGACGGTGGACGAGGGCCGCGGGCTCGACTCGATGGAGAAGTGGCTCGACCACCCGTGGATCATCGTCTCGATGGAGCAGGTGCACATCGCCGAGCCCAACCTCGCCACCTACCTCGGGTGCGTCCTCGTGATGGACGAGGTGATGACCGCCGCCTCGAGCCTCGTCAACGGCGTCACGGTGCGCACGCCCTTTGCGACGGCGCGCACGCTCAAGAAGCTCGCCGCCAACGCCTCGCACGTGCTCATGATGGACGCCGACTTCGACGCCGACGAGAAGTGCAAGGTCTTCGCCCAGGGCATCATGGGCCCGGAGCGGCCCGTGCTCCACGTGCAGACGATGGACCGGTCGCTCAACATCGTGCTCGTCATCTACTGGGGCAACAACAAGGCGCACCGCAAGCTCTTCAAGGACCAGATGGAGCTCTCGGTGCGCGAGTCGGTCGAGGCGCGGCGCGCGGGCACGCCCAACCGCACGTACATCAGCCTGGACACGCCCGACCAGGTGGGCAAGATGGTGCGCAAGGTGCACAACAAGTGGCGCGCGGAGGTGCGCGGCCTGCACGGCAAGCTGGGCGAGATCCCCAAGGCGAATGCGATGCGGGACCTGGACGCCTACATGGCACCGGCCGACGTCATGGTGGCCAACTCGGTCATCGGCATCGGCATGGACACGGGGCTCAAGTTCCGCACGGCCTTCGTCGAGGCCAAGGGCGGCCGCACCAACCCCAACATGCGCTCGCTGTTCCAGCGGCTCGCGCGCCTCGGCCGCCGCACGGAGGACACGCCCGCCAACCCGGCGACGGGCCAGCCCTTTGTCGCCGCCACGCCGCTCGACCCGTTCACGCACCCGGGCACCGAGGCCGACCCGCGCAACAAGCTCTACCCGGACGGTGCCATCCACCTGATGCTGCCCGGGCTGCCGCCGGACGAGTCGATCGCGCCGCGCCGGCGGCCGGCGCAGTCGGCGGCGCGCGCCCACCGGCGCGTGCAGGCCAAGGGCTACGCCATGCGCGGCGACATCGGCATCCGCGTGGCGCACGCGACGCAGCGCTTCGGTGCGGCGCGCGAGGCCGAGGCGCGGATGGCTGCGGTGCAGCACGCGGACGCGACGGGCCAGCTCACACCGGCGCTGCCCCGGACCGACACGTTGGCCGACGAGACGGACGACCTCGCGATGATGCTGCAGAAGCTGGAGGCCATCTCGCTCGCCGAGGAGGACGACTGCTCGACGGACAACCAGATCCTCAAGTTCCTCGAGCTGAACGCGACGCCCTCGCGCCGCTTCCTGCTCGAGACCGTGGCGCGCATGACCGACGCGCAGATGCAGCGCCTGCGCGAGCTGCGGCAGAGCCAGCCGCCGCCCATCCCCAAGGACCAGGAGGAGAAGCTCGACCTCGCGCGCGCCATCGCTGCCGGTGGCAACGACTACGACATCTTCCTGGGCTGGCTCGGGCGCGACGGCCGGCTCGCGGTGGCCAAGGCGTACGTGGAGCACCGCGACAACTGGGAGGGCTTCAAGCTCGACTGCTTCGGTTGGTGCCAGCCGCAGAAGCCGCGCGAGCCGGGCTCCAACCTGATGGAGATCGTCATGGACGTCTGGAGCGTCTGCCGGCCCTACCTGACCGACGACAAGAAGCTCCCGGACAAGGGCCTCTACAAGCTGCTGCTCGAGGACCGCAACAGCCACAACATCCAGCACCGCGCGCAGATGCTCCACGTGCCGCCCGAGCACCTGTGGACCAACGAGGTGCAGGGGTGGCTCCGGGGCGTGCTCTCCGACCCGCGCATCGGCCCACCGCGGGCGGCGGCGAAGGCGGAGCTGCTCGCCGAGCTGGCGCACGTGCTCGAGCTGGAGGGCGGCCTCAAGGAGCTGCTCACGCCGCAGACGTGGGTGCTGGCCTCGTGCGCGTGGCTGCAGGCGCACAACACGCTCGTCGAGTCGCGCGACGAGTCGGGCGAGGCGGGGGACATGGTGCGCGCGGCGCGCCTGATCGCCGTCAAGCTGGGCTGCAAGCGCATCATCCACGGCGAGAAGGCCAAGTACAAGACCACGCTCGCGCGCGTCGTCGCCAAGATCCTCCGCGAGGTGTGCGCCGTCGAGCCGCCCCCGGAGAAGAAGGTCCTCGGCAAGCTCGAGTTCAGCCTGACGATGGGCGAGTTCAAGACGAAGGTGTTCGCGCCAAACCTGGCGGAGCGGTGCCAATACTTCTCCGTGGAGATGAACAAGTACGTGAAGCTCTCCGAGTACGAGGAGACGTGGGCGCAGTGGAAGCTCGAGGCGGCCGAGTACGAGCGCACCCAGACGCAGCGCGCGCGCAACGGGCGCGTCGACGCGCTCATGCACCGGGAAAACGAGGGGCTGGCTGCGCAGTTTCCCGACCTGGTGGGCACGCCGCTGGTCGCGCCCGCACCGCAGCGGTTCCGGGTGTACGAGGACAACCACCACAACCTCAACGTCCGCTTCGTGGCCTACTCGGGCCCCGCCATCGCCACGTGCCTCAAGGAGCTGGGCAAGCCCACGATGGAGCCGACGCGGCGCATCGCCGCCGACGCGCTGTGGCGCGTGATCACCTCGGAGCGCGACCCGCCGCTCGGGGCCGGCCAGCTCAAGTACCTGCGCCGCCTGTTCGCCGAGATCGAGTGGCTGCGCGCCTACCACAACCTCACCGTCATCCTCAACCGCGCGCTGCCGGCGCCCGACGCGCACGGCATCCGCTACGCGCGCGAGGTGTACCACCGGCCCTTGTGCACCATCGACGGTGTGCCCGAGCCGCGCGTCGCCGAGTGCGAGCGCGCGACGCCCTACGTCGACGCCAGCGGCACGGTGTGGCACACCACGGCCAACGACATGCAGGCCGAGCTGCGCAACCTGCTGCTCGCGCGCGTGCCCGACCCGCGCGACCTGAGCGGCCAGACCACCACCGACCGCTACCTCCACGTGCGCGCGTGGGAGCCCGAGCTGACCATCTGCACGCTCATCGCCTACCGGCTCGGTGGACCCGAGGCGCCCTTCAAGCCCACGTACCTGATCGAGCACTACCTGGCCGACCCGGCCGCGCGCGACGAGTGGCACAAGACCGTGGGCAAGTTCCACGGCGTCCTCGGCAAGACGGACGACTGGCCGGGCATGCTGCTGCGTGGCGCGAAGCTCTCCGACTGCCTGACGCACTCGAGCGCGCCGCCGCAGGACGGGACCATGACCTGCGAGGCGTTTAAGGAGATGCAGAAGTGCCTGTACCAGCTGCCGATCGACCTGATCAACGCCGGTCGGGCCGAGGGCGCGGTGGACGCGATGTGGACGGGCTCGGCGATGGCCATCACCGCGCTCGTGGACGAGCTCGACAGTCGCGGCCTGCGCGGCGGCGAGCGCAACGGCAGCGTCGTGAGCAAGCTCGTGGCCATCGTGCAGGACACCATCGTCGCGGAGCACGCCAAGGCGGTGCGCGCCGTGTCGCGGAACTACCGCACGCCCGTCGCCTACGACCGCATGCCCAAGGAGGTGCGGGACTCGGGCGCGCAGCTGGCCGACGGGCTGCTTATCGACGTGACGCACCACCGCAGCCCGGAGCAAATGTTCAACAGCAGCACGATGAAGCTGCAGGAGAACCTCGAGGAGGAGGGGTGGGATGCCTCCGCCTGGGGCGTCGTCTACAAGGTGGACGCCGTCCTCGCGAACTACCCCGAGGGCACCGAGCGCGACGACCCGCTCGAGGACCGCCTGCTCGCGCTGCAGGGTGTCGAGCGCGGCAACGCCGCCATGGCCGCCGCCTACTCCAACATCCCCGAGGTGAAGCGCGCGCTCGACGCGTATGAGCAGCGCCGCGCCCCGCCAGCGGCGCAGGCGCCGCTGCACTACTACGACGACGACGACGGCCTCGCGGAGGTGGACGAGTTTGGCGACCCCACGCCCGCGCAGCAGGCACAGGATGCGGAGGATGGGTTTGAGAACGAGGAGCCGGCTATGAGCGACGACGACGGGGAGGAGGGCGGTGGGGGCATGCAGGTCGATGCGGGTGCCGCGCCTGCCGCCCCTGCCGCCCCGCCGCCGCAGATCCCACCACCCGACTACGTCTCTGGCGAGGAGGGCGAGGAGGGCGAGGAGGGCGAGGGTGGCTTCGAGGACGACGTCACCGACGAGGACGAGGAGGAGGAGGAGGACGACTCGGGCGAGGAGGAGGCCGACGAGGAGGACGCGGAGTTCGTCTCCGGCGACGAGGAGGAGGAGGAGTCCGACGAGGAGTTCGAGGGCGAGTCGGAGGGCGACGAGTCGGACGAGGAGGACGAGGAGGACGAGGAGGATTAGAGCACGTTGCGGCGTGTGGAGTGTGCAGTGCGGGTACGGGCGGGCAGGAGCAGCGGGGAAGGGGTGGTCCGGGTGTGCATTTGTTTGTGCGTGTGTCGAGCGTCGCATTTGACGCCTCGGATCTCGCTAACACGAGTGCCAATTTGCCACTTGTGGGGTTTGAGATGGGCAGTGAAAAAAAGCCGCGACCATGGCGACCCCCGTGTGCCTCCAGGCATTGCTCGACGCCTCCGACGTCGTCGGGCTGGTCGTGCAGCATCTCACGCCGTGGCAGGTGACGGCGCTCGGTCGGACGTGCCAGGCGGCGCGCGCGGCGCTGGCGACCGCCTTCGACGAGCGGCCGCGGCTCCTGGTGGACGTGGCGCGCAACCACGCCCGCGACGGGCTGCTCAAGAACCAAGTGATGGAGTGGTTTGCGCTCACGAGCTGGGAGGCCGACCAGCTGCCGCGCACGACGCGGCCGCGGCGGGGGTTGGGCGGCGGCGTGTACTACCTGTACCACAGGGACGCCCTGACACAAATCGAGGCGCGCGCGCCGTCGCTCTACAACGGCCAGGCCGGAGGCACCAAGTACACGGAGCGGTGCGTACGCCGCAACCGCAACCGGCTGCCCGACGAGCCACGGCCGCGGCCCTTGCACCTTGCCCTCAAACGGCCGTGCGAGAGCCTGGTGCGGCCGCCACCCTCGTACTACTACGGGCGCGGCGTGCCGATGCTCGACCCGCACTACGGCACCGCCCGTGGCGGCTTCGCCGACTTCTACGGCTACCACGGCCAGGTCGCCACGAAGCGTGCACGCTTCGGCTGGTGAGCCGCGGGCGCGGGCGTGCCACCACCTCTCCGCGTTTATAAGGCACTCGAGGCACCCAATAATCAGGTAGCAGACCGCTCGTTCATGGCCCGGATCCCCGAGGCGTACCAGGCCACACTCGCCCATGCGCCATCCCTCGTTCGCATCAACCCCAAGAAGCACCGCTTTCGGCGGCGGCTCGGGCCGTCTCGGCTGCAACGCCCCCGTCTGCGGACGCACTGGGCCGCGGCTCGGGCGACGCGGCTGGCCACCGAGCGGGTGTGGGGCGACGGGTTGGTGTTCAGCGAGGCGGAGGAGGAGTGTTTGCGTGTCATGGAGGCGCACCAGATCGCGAGACCCACGCGCGTGATCGCGCCAGGCCCCGCGCTGGAGCCGCTGCGCCTGTTGCCGCGTACCTGCCAAGTGTACCAGTTGTAGTGTGGCGTGGTACCGCTAAACGGTTTGTGTGTGTGCGTGCGCGTTGATAATGCGATGGTTTCGTGGCCGCATGCCGCTCGCCGCCGTGCGCAGCTACCTCGACAAGGACTTTTCCGAGTGGGAGTCCACTCGCAGGCAGTCTGCCCGCGCCAATGCTCCCTCGTGCAGTGGCAGTAGCAACGGGGACGAAACCGTGACCGCGCAGCGCGCCAAGGAGCTCGACGCGCGGCGGCTTGCGGCGGCGGCCTTCGATCCACCGGTGCACGTGCGTCGCGTCGATCGAAACGGTCACCGCCTCGCACAGGGCATCTCCTACCGCAGCACACCCGACCCCGAGCGCACCGATGGCGCCGAAAAGCCGTACCGCGTGCACGTGCGCGACTGCGCGGTCGAGTACACGGCCACGCTCGACGAGGCCAACGCTGTGCTCGCGCGGCTGCTGGACTCGCAGAGTCGCCACGCCAAGCGGCAGAAGCGCGACGCCGAGCAGGACGCCAGGCTCGGCAAGGAGCAGGCGGCGGCCGCGCGGAAGAAGGCCAAGGCGGTCAGCAACCAGAAGCGGGTAGACACGTGGGCGGACAAGGCGCGCGAGGTTGCAAAGAGCGCGCCCGCGCGCGCGATGGACTACGTGCGATCGTACGCGGTGCGCAAGACGATGCGCGCGGTGATCGCCAAGGAGCTCGAGGCGATGCCGCTGCGCAAGGACGAGGCCTCGCCGCTGCCGCTCATCATGTGGGACCAGGCAGGGGAGCGGATGTGCATCCTCAACCTGGACGGCACGCTGAGGGCAATGCGGGACGTGTGACGGGGCTCGACGTGTGAGTGTGTGTGTTTTCCTGTGTGTTCGCACCCTTCGCGTCGCTGTGCCCCGCCGCGTTCGTTCCTTCCACCCACCCTCTTTTTTTTCACCTGGCCCTGCCCCCGTTCCTTAGGGCTAGGAGCCTGCCCAGGCGAAAATTGAACCCAAATATGGGTTTGAGTGCCCAAGGGTCCCGATTGGGACGCAATCGCCACCCCCTCCCGATTAGTGCATAGTTAGGGTCCCAATTGGGACATATGCGGTCCATTTTTGAAAAATGAGTGCTTGTGCGCAAGCGAAGCGACACTAAAATCGCAAATCGGGCAAACATATAGTAAATGAGTGTCCATATCGGGCCGGTGCCCCATCAGAGAAGTTTGCCAGCGCGACCAGCGGGCGGCGAGCGCGCCGGCCGTGCTGCCGACGGAGCCCATGTACGGTGCGCCCCACTCCGGCCGCGTCAGCGCACGTTCCGCGGCGCATTCGAACCGCCGTCGCGCGACGCGTCGGCCGATGCCCGGGAGGGGCCCGGGCGAGGGTCGGAAGGGCGTGCACTGGCCACCCCTGTCAACAAACCGCACCAAGGAGAGCCTGCTGCTGCGCGCCACCGCCACGGCCTCCCGCTCGGGCCCTGGGAGGCTCCGCCGCACCCACACGCATCGGCCTGCACCGACACACGCCGCCGCATCGCGCCGCGCTCCGCGGGGTTTGGGTGCACGCGGGGGTACGGTTCGGTTGCACACCCATTGCGCTCTCACCATAACACCCGATAATGCGCTAACGGGATGAAGGGAGCGTTGCCCTGCCTCGCCGTGGCAGGATCGTACAAGTCCTTCCCATTGCCGATGCCCCGCCCCCACTCGTCGCATGACCTGACCTACGGCAACAACCGCGGCGGCCCCGACCGTCACGACCGCGGCCCACCGCCGCGCTGCATGCCCTACACGCCGCGCCCAGCGCCCATGGCCTCCTTCCACGCGCCCGACCCGCGTCGCGAGCGCGAGCGCAGCCGCACGCCGCCGCCCGCCAAGACCACCCCCGACTGCTGGGCCACCAAGAATCGATCCGAGGGCTACATCCCCGCGAACGAGCGCGTCTACGAGTGCAACGCCAAGAACTGCAACATGCGCTTCACGAGCTTCCAGTCGCGCGACAACCACGAGCAGCGCTCGCACCCCTCGACCAACGGCGCCTGCGTCGAATGCCGCTACCCCAAGTGCACCGCGCTCTTCGCCACGCTCGGCGACCGCATCCAGCACGAGAACCACTCGCACCGCGATGAGCAGCGCCTGTGGTACTGCACGGAGCGCGGCTGCGGCGGCGCCTTCTACTACTACGAGCAGTTCCAGCACCACAACCTGCTGCACCGTCGCTCGCACAAGTGCACCGTGGCCGGCTGCCGCTTCACGGCCATCTACCAGGATGAGCTCGAGCGCCACACGCGCAACGCGCACCTGCCGTCGCCGGCGTCGCGGCCCACAGCCCCCAAGGAGGACGACGCGGCCACCCTCAAGGCGCGCCAGGAGCGCCAGGCCGCCAAGGCCGCGCGCCAGCAGCGCGAGAAGGCGGAGGTGGACAAGGCCAAGGCGCCCTCCGAGACCTCGGCCTCGACGGCGAGCGAGGAGGACGGCTTCGCGCTGCTCACCAAGACCAGCACGGACTCCACCGTGCCCGCGCCCAAGACCTTCAAGTGCCGCTTCGACGGCTGCGACGCCACCTTCCCCTCGATGAAGCTGCGCACCGTGCACGAGGACGACAAGGCCGTGCACCCGGAGGCCAAGCCCCACATGTGCACCTTTGCCGGCTGCACCGCCGGCTTCTTCAAGGTGCAGGAGCTCAAGGGCCACCTGGGGACGCACACCAAGGCCAACGCGTGCCCCGTCGCCGGCTGCACCCTGCGCTTCGGCACCCGCCAGGGCCTCAAGAAGCACCTCGAGGATAAGCACCCGGGCGTGCCGATGCCGCCACCGCCCGCCAAGGTGGCCGTCGCCGTGCCCGCCGCGGTGACGCACCTCGCGGACATCGCGCCCGCCTCGCCCTCGGCGAGCGGCTCCACCGCGACCACCGCCAACGCGCTCAGCCTCTTTGGCCCCGCCACCGCCGCCTCGGCGTACGCGGAGGCCGACGCGGCGGCCAAGGCCTCGGCGGAGCAGGCCGCGGAGAAGGCCGGGCAGCCGGTTCCGCGCGCCTGGCAGCGCCTGGAGAACGGGGGCGTCGTGTGCGCCATCCCCAACGTGAAGGGCTACGCCTACTCGATCAAGCGCAACGGAGACGACTGGATGGTCTCCGTGCTGCCCGAGGGCGACGACGACGACGCGGACAGCAGCTCCAGCAGCCGCGCGTGAGCGTGCCGGGCGCCGCCACCGCGCCGCCCACCCCCACGCCCTCGGGTCGAAATGACATGCATGTTCCGGATTAACTACCACGAAAAGGTTGAGTTTGCATCCGACGATTTGCGGCTCCGCGAAAGACCACTCCCCAGTGCCGCACCTCAACCGGTTAGCGGAATTCTCAGTGCCGCGCCCCAACTTTTTGGTGCTTTACGATTTTGAACCCGTCTGCCGCATGGTCTTTTTTCTTGCGCAAATCGTCGTTTTGGATTTAAACTTTTTAGTGGTAAAAAGTAATGACAAAGAAGGCAAGTGTACAAAGTTACACCGCCGTGTTGGCGGACGCCGTGTTGGCGGATGCGGGCGGGTAGCCGGCGGCGGCCCAGGCGGCGACGACGGGGTCGACGCGGATGTGCTCCGCCCGCAGCGGCACGGTGAGCTTGATCGAGGAGAGCTTGTCCACGCGCGAGAGCGCCACGTACGCCGCCGCGGGCTTGGTGATCCACGGGCCCTGGCCGTTGGGCGGCGGCTCGCGCGAGGTCGCGTCGATGTCCGTCGCCCCCTTGAACGAGCCGCCCTGGCTCGCGTGCAGCGTGATCGCGAAGCTGGGCTTGAGCGCCAGCTGGTGCGAGACGGCGTACACGGGGAAGCCGCGCGCGCTGGTGAAGGACTGGCGGCGCATGGTCGCCGTCGGGCGCACCACCGTGGTGATCGGCGCCTCGTCGCCCACCGGGTCCCACCGGACGGCCACCGAGTCGTGCTCGAGGCGGACGACCGTGCCGCGCTGCCCGTTGGCGATGATCAGGTCGTGGATCCCGCGGGGCTCCTTGTAGACGTTGCGCAGGCTGCGGACCGTGGTGTGGAGCGCGAGGCAGAGCGGCGCGCTGCTGTGCGTGCCCGGCGGGACCACCCGTTGCTTGGCCACGTACGGCCGCGTCCGCCAGAAGGGGCGCGACTCGATGAGCTCCACCACGCTGTACTCGGCCACGTACGATCTGTGCGGACCCGGCATCGCCGCGACGCGCTCGGCGTTGATCCGGTCGCACAGCTTGTTATACGGGCACAGCGTGAGGTCGGGCTTGCGCTTGGGGTCCTTGCACGCATGGTCGTTGATCCAGCGGATGTCCTGCGGCGTCTGCTGCCCGACGCGGATGCGGGAGAGGATCACACTGAACGCCGCGTCGTTGCGCTGGCGCACCTGCTGTTTGAGTTCGACCGTGGGGAATTGCCAACATGGCGACTGGAAGGCCCAGCGCATCACCCCGGCCGTCTGAACTGGGGCGAGCTGCCACATGTCCCCAGTGAGCACCAGCTGGACGCCTCCGAACAACCGCTTGCTCTCGCGTGCCAGCTGGAAAGCGTGATTGGTCAGCTCGAGCATGTCGGCCGAGCACATGCTCACCTCGTCCAGGATGAAGAGGGAGAGGCGCTGCAGCCGCTCCTTCACGTCCTTGTTGACGATCGCAGTGGGCAGGCCGCGCACGCGCTCGGCCTCACAGGCTTCGAACTCCGCGTCGACGTTGACCGCCGCGAGCTCCAGCTCCTGGGTGGACCGCTTGTCGAGCTGCGCCGCCTTGCTCGTGAGCGGGTCGCGCTGGCGGCTTTGAATGTTAAAGTACTTGTGCAGCGTCACCCCATGCAGATGCGACGACGACGCCACCCTGGCGGCCGCCCCAGTCGGCGCTCCGAGGGCGACGCGGCCGCGGTTGCCCGATCGGCAGAGGTGCTGCGTGATCGCGCGCAAAACGTGACTTTTCCCGCAACCGCCTGGTAGAGGGTCGGAGGGGTTGACGCAGGGAAACGTCGAGGCGTCGCAAAGGGTGAGGCTCGCACCGGCTCCGG